>Ga0315279_10000457_pt1 | contig 81552 bp, 76 predicted proteins | sample YL17G06_20_MG_FD_203694 | JGI IMG/M metagenome (GOLD analysis project Ga0315279, IMG submission 203694) | Sediment microbial communities from Yellowstone Lake, YNP, Wyoming, USA - YL17G06_20 | ecosystem: Environmental > Aquatic > Freshwater > Lake > Sediment | place: USA: Wyoming | collected...
AACCAAAGTTTACCGGCTGCCGGATGCCCTCGCCTCGGCATCGCCCGCACCGGTTCGAATGGAGGCAGCTTGATCCCCCTCCGCAAAAAAGGCTTGACACTTAAGAGAGAATCTACCCCCGGGTCACAGAACCTCAGGCGCCGTTCGAACTGTAATCTATGCGCTTGTAGCTTCCTACCTTGCGCAACTCGATCACCAAGCGTAAGGCGTCGTTAACGGCTCTTTCACTGCGAAATGCCTTGCGGACATCGGGGTCCAGGAGAACGAGATTTGTACCCGCGTGGTAGCGCAGGGCGATAGAGCTGCAAAAGAAAGTCAAAACGCAAAACTCAAAGCCGCAGTAGCGCTGACCTTTAGGTCAGCAGGTGGCGCACTCGCGGAAAATGCCGACCTGAAGGTCGGCGCTACGCTTGCTAGAAAAGCCTTTTCATTGCAGGGAATCTGACACTTCGCGTATACTCTACGCATGAGTACCATTCGCCTGACACCTCACAGCGAGGAGTTGCTACAGAAGCAGCTCACGCGCGGTCCTTATCGCTCGCCCGAAGAGGTCATCGAGCGGGCGCTAGAAACCCTCGCGCAACAAGAGTCCGTTCCCTTCCATCTTGGCCCCGCGACTAAATCTCCCGCTGAGGCGGTCGCCGACATTCTGGAAATCCAGAAGCGTAACCGCCTGGGCGGACTCAAGATCAAAGATTTGATTCACGAAGGGCACAAATACTGATGGCGGCGTTCGTAATCGACGCTTCGGCGACGCTGCCCTGGTGCTTTGCCGATGAAGCCACCGAGGCAACCAATGCGGTGCTGACCGGCCTACGGACGGGTGATGAAGCAATCGTCCCGGCACATTGGCCCCTTGAGGTTGCAAATGCACTGCTGATTGCAGTTCGTCGCAACCGCATTTCTCCCCAGGATGCCCACCAGTTTCTCGAGGATTTGGAATTCCTTCCCATTCGTGTCGACACCACTACAAAGAATCTAGTCCGCGCGGGGGTTTTCCCAATGGCGGAGCAATACGGACTCACGGTCTACAATGCGGCTTATCTTGAACTGGCGATGCGGGAAAGTACTCCCTTGATGACGCTCGACAATGACTTGCGCAAGGCCGCACGCGCCTCGGGAGTTCAGTTAGTAGAACCACAGCCCTGAGCCCTGCGATAAACATAATCGAGGGTTTTTTGCGCGACAGGCCTCGCGCGCCGATGTGGTAAGCAGATTCGTTTGACGACTTGCAAAACCTTTTCAACGCAATTCCCACACCCACCCTTCTCTACACCAGCTCGATCGTTACCCGGCGCCCAACCATCGCCGCCGCCCGCTGCAGGCTTGAGAGCGTGATGTCGTTTTTCGGATCAAGCAGACGGTCAACCTGTGTCCGGCTCGTCTTGAGCAGCGCCGCCATCCGCGCCTTGGATATTTTCTTTTTCTTCATGGCCTGTGCGAGCTGCCACGCGACGACCTCCTTAATCGCCTGTGCTTGCGCCTCTTCGAAGATGTCTTCCTCCTTGAGGAAATCATCGATGCTCGAACCCATATGTTTCTTGCTCATTGCTCCAACTCCCTCTGACGCTTGCGGGCCAACGCCAAATCCCCATCAGGCGTTGTCCGCGTCTTCTTGATAAAACCGTGCAGTGCCACGAGGTGCCCGCGGTAGAGACAGAGCAGCACGCGCGCTGTGCGCTTCGTCGGTAAGTCCGTCCGGACTTCCCACAACCCGTTCCCCAGCGGGCGGCACAGCGGCATTCCCACCGGCCACCGCCATTGCGCCCGCAAAAGGTCTTTCCCTATGGCCTGACGCTCGGCGTCCGACAATCCCTTCAGCCACTCCCGCACGGGCTCGCTTCCGGCCCCGGCGCGGTAAAAGATCAGCGGGATTTTCTGTGGCTGCGGGTCGTCTGGCATCATGCACCTTATATAGTACATGTACTACAGAAAGTACGGGTTTGCAAGCGTCGTTTTATTTGAAGCGCTGAGAATCTCTTCAGAGGGAACTCGGATACAGCTCGGTCAGTCGATCGCCTCCGAGTTCAGATCCGAGTTGCAAGTCGCCGATCAAGAACGAGAAACTGTGACTGGAGTCGCTCGCAGGCGGCGACGGGAAGCGGGCAGCGCTGATCGTCGCGACCTGCGGCCGTCCTGAAACGTGGAGTCCATTAGGAGTCCATTAACAGACCGCTGGCATTGGCCCCCGTAGAATCAATAGCTTGGGATCGTCAGCCATCAACACCGTAGACGCTAAATTTTGTATTTTCAATCTACGATCAATCTCCCAAGCTGGACGTCGCGGGTTCGATCCCCGTCTCCCGCTCCAACGTCCTTTTCAGCCACTCCTTGAGGCCGTTCGCGAAAACGGAAGTTTCCCTGACGGGCTGACTGCGATAGACTTTGCTCCCCGGAGCCTGCGCAGCTTTCGAGGAACAGCTTAATGCCGAGCACAAGAGACCGTATGGTAGGCAGTACGTACGAAACCAACCCGCTAGGGACAGGCAGTTGGTAAGTTGGGAACAGGAAATCTTCCCTGTAAGCAAAGAGCCGACGTCTCCGGTGGAAGCCCCGGTCCGCTCATCGCGGTCTGGCGAGTTTAAGTCTGGGCGCCATGCACGGTGCCGGGTTGTACTTCAGCTATGTAAGGGGGGAGCCGCAGATATGAAGTACTTGCGAATTTTCATCGCCCTTCTCAGCCTGGCGGGTTCGCTCGTTCAGGCGCAGCAATCGTCCACGTCGCTACCATCCAGCGTGGTGATCAAAGCCGGAAAGATCCTGGACGTTCGCACGGGTGACTATCTTGACCATCAGGCGATTTGGGTGGAAGGAGACCGGATCAAGGCCATCGGCGACGCGTCCCAGCTTCAGTCGCGTGTGCCGTCCAACGCTCGCGTGGTGGACCTGTCGCAATACACCATCCTGCCCGGACTGATCGATGCCCACACGCACTTGACATTCGATCCGGGCCAAACGGGTTACCAAGGCCTGGCTATATCGGTTCCCCGCGAGGCCCTCATCGGCGCGCGGAATGCCCGCCTGACGCTGGAGGCCGGTTTCACGACAGTCCGCAACGTAGCCGCGAACGGCTATGCAGACATCGCCTTGCGCGACGCTATCAACGCCGGGGAAGTTCCCGGGCCGCGCTTGGTCGCTTCGGGCCCTGCGCTCGGCATCACGGGTGGCCATTGCGATAACAACCTGCTGGCCCCGGAATTTCATGCCGTCAGCCTCGGCGTCGCTGACGGGGTTTCGGCGGTGATGTCCCGGGTGCGCGAGGACGTCAAGTACGGAGCGGACGTGATCAAATTCTGCGCGACGGGAGGGGTACTCTCGAAAGGAGACAACCCGGAGTTCGAACAGTACAGCCCGGAAGAGATGCGCGCGCTTGTTCAGGAAGCTCATCGGTTGGGCCGGAAAGTGGCCGCTCACGCGCACGGCGCGAAGGGCATCCAGGATGCCGTCCTGGCCGGAGTCGATTCCATTGAACACGGGAGCTTCATCAATGAGGAAGGCATTCAATTGATGAAGCAACATGGGACCTACTTGGTGCCGACGCTTTACCTCAGCGATTGGTTTTTTGCGAACTATGCGAAGCTCGGGCTGACCGACGACATGGTGGCCAAGGCAAAGTTCGTGCTGCCTGCGGCGCGGCAGAACATTGCGCGGGCGTTCCGCGCGGGCGTAAAAGTCGCCTTCGGGACCGACGCTGCCGTGTTCCCGCACGGCCTGAACGCCCGCGAATTCGCGGTCATGGTCAAGCTGGGCTTGACACCGCTCGCCGCCGTCCAGTCCGCGACGCTCCATGCGGCGGACCTGCTGGGATGGTCAGACCGCATCGGCACGCTCGAGCCCGGAAAGTACGCTGACCTGATCGCTGTGGACGGCGACCCGCTCAAGGATGTTTCTGTGCTCGAGAAGGTGAAGGTGGTCGTGAAGGGCGGGGAAGTGGTGAAGGGGCGGTAAGGCGAGGAGTTAAAAGTCGAAAGTTGAAAGTCGAAAGTTGAAAGTGGAAGGCGGGAGCTAGAAGTTAGAAGTCAGGAGTCAGTAGTCAGAAGGCGGAAGGCCGAAGTATGAACGCTGAATGCTGAGTGCTGAGAACTGGCAACTGGCAACTGCAAAAGGACCCTCCCATGCCGCGAAGTGACTATGGCCGGATTGCCGTCCTGGTCGTGCTGGCCGTCGTGCTGTACTATGTGGGGCGCATCTTGCTGCCTTTCTTGCCCGCCCTGGCCTGGGCAGCCGTTCTGGCGACGGTCTTTTATCCCGCCTTTGAGTGGCTCTCCCGGCTTCTCCGCAGGCCCGGCCTGGCGAGCGTTCTCACCTGCGTCCTGTTGACGCTGGCCATTGTCCTGCCGGTTATGGTGTTGCTCTTCTTGCTGGCGGGTGAGTCGGTGAATGCCTATCGAATGCTGGAGGCGAAGATCAAGGCCGGCGGCGCAGGAGAGCTCGCGCCGCTTCGCAACACGTCTGCTTACCAGTGGTTCCTGGCCCAGTTGCACGACCTCGGTTTGCCGGAGCCCAACCTGAGCCAGGCGGCGATGCGGGCTCTGCGTGGGGTGAGCGAGTTTCTCGTCAGCCACAGCGCTTCGGTTTTGTCGGGCTTCCTGCATTTTGCGCTCAACTTCGTCGTGATGCTCTTCACCCTGTACTACCTGTTCCTCCATGGCCCGGAGATCTTGCGGGAATTTCGCCGGCTGAGTCCTCTTCGCCATGAGCACGAAGAGAAAATCATGGAGAAATTTCGGGGTATCGCGCAGGCTACTTTTTTGGGCAGCCTGGCCACCGCGCTGATGCAGGGCACGGCGGGCGGCCTCGTTTTCCTCTTCTTCGGGCTGCCCTCGCCCTTACTCTGGGGCGCAGTGATGGCATTTCTCTCTTTGGTGCCGGTGGTCGGCACGGCGCTGGTCTGGGGACCTGTGGCCGTCTATTACCTTCTGAGCGGAGCGGTTTGGAAAGGTCTAATCATGGTCGCCATCTTCGCAGGCGTGGTGGGCTCGATCGACAACGTTGTGAAGCCGCTCTTGATCAAGCGTGGCACGCAAATTCATACCCTGTGGGTTTTCCTGAGCATCCTGGGTGGCGTGGGTGTATTCGGGTTCCTGGGGTTCGTGCTGGGGCCGTTCCTGGTGACGAGCTTCCTTACGTTGATTGAAATCTATAAGGTGGAGTATCGGGAGGAGCTGGCAAAGAAAGCGGCTTCCTGATGCCTGGGCCGGGGTCTATTTCCGTGCCGAGGCCGTCAGGGTGGCGATTTTGGAGCCAGCGAGACTGAGGGATGAATCGTCGCGAGTTCATAACCTGCGCGGCCCGGGCGGCGGCCGCGTTACCCGTCGCAGGAAAAGTGTCGCGAGGCATTGCGGCCAGGGAAGAGTTGCTGCACACAAGGCTGGCCGTGGATCCGCACCGGCCCCGGTATCACTTGCTCCCTCCGGCCAATTGGATGAACGATCCGAACGGGCCGATTTTTTGGAAGGGCCAGTACCATATGTTCTACCAGTACAACCCGCATGGCGCCTTCTGGGGAACGATGCACTGGGGACACGCGGCAAGCCCGGACCTGGTGCATTGGAGGCATTTGCCGATTGCCCTGGCGCCCACACCCGGCGGGCCCGACAAGGACGGTTGCTTCTCCGGCTGTGCGGTGGTCAATCGCGGTATCCCCACGCTTGTTTATACCGGCGTTAGCCCCGAAGTCCAGTGCCTGGCCACCAGCGACGACAAGATGATCGCCTGGACGAAGTACTCGGGGAATCCCGTCATTGCTGCGCCTCCCGGCGGGCCCGAGGTCGCAGGCTTCCGTGACCCCTGTGTCTGGAGCGAAGGCGGCACGTGGTACCTGGCACTGGGCTCGGGCTATAAGGGAGCGGGAGGCCAGATCCTGCTCTACCGTTCGAATGACTTGATTCATTGGGATTTTCTCCATCCACTCTGCAAGGGGAGGAGGAAAGAGGGTGCCGCAGGTGACGAGCCCGTCGCCAGCGGCGACATGTGGCAGTGTCCTGACTTCTTCCCGCTTGCCGATAAGCACGTGCTGCTGGTTTCGACGGAAGGTTCGGTGTTTTGCTCGGTAGGCACGTATACGAATCTTTGGTTTCGTCCGGAGGTCCAGCAGGCTGCGGACCTCAGCGATCTCTTCTATGCCGCAAGGACGTTGGTGGACCGAAACGGACGGCGGATCCTCTGGGGCTGGATCCGCGAGGGACGCAGCGAACAAGCGCAGCGCGCCGCCGGCTGGTCGGGGGTCCTGTCGCTCCCGCGCGTTGTCTCTCTCGGCGCCGATCGGAAGCTGCGCATAACACCTGCGCCGGAACTCGAAGCCCTGCGGGGAAAGCACCATCGCTTCGCGAACCTCAATGTTGGCCCGGAGTCGGAGAATCTGCTCAAGGGCGTTCAGGGCGATTCCTTGGAGGTTGCAGCCGAATTCGCTTCCGCGGGCGGCGAAGAATGCGGCCTGCGCGTGCGTTGCGCACCGGATGGCAGCGAACAGACGGTGATTTCCTACAACCGCGCGGAGGGACGGCTGCGCGTGGATCGCGAGAAGTCCAGCCGCAGTTCGGAAGCTCAACGCACGTCGCAGGAGGGGGCGCTCGAACTTGCTGCCGACGAGCCCCTGAAACTGCGGGTGTTCTTGGATGGCTCGGTGGTGGAAGTGTTCGCGAATGATCGTGCCTGTCTCACCACGCGGATTTATCCGGTGCGCGCCGATAGCTCGGGAGTCGGACTGTTCGCGCGCGGTGCCAGCGTTAAGCTGCGCGCTTTGGACGCCTGGGAGATGCGGCCCATCTCCAAAGACCGCTTGACCACCTAGAATCGGTTGGAGGTCGTCTGGCAACGGGGCGGGCGAAGGATCGTCCGGAACGAGCCTTTACGCCGGTCTTGCACAAGTTCCCCGAGGGGTGGCGGAGTGTTTATGACGACATGGTAGTGGTCGGAAGTCAGGAGTCAGTCGGCATTGGCTGCGGTCTGCTGGCGGCCGGCGACCTCGACTGGATGAGCAACGTGGATGATGCCGCTCCGCAGTCCGCGGGCCCGCGGCAGGCGAGGACGTTACTCTACCACCGGGCCCTGGCCCTCCCCGTCGAGACCATGCTGATCGGCAATCTCCGCGCCACCACGCCTACCCTTGAGGAGCACTTCGCCACGCTCGTCGGGTCGGGGCCCGTTTTCCTCCGTGATCTGCGGAAGTTGTCGCCTGAGCAGGTAAGTTGGTACCAGGAGAAAATTCACTGGTTCAAGAAGCTCCGCAGTGCGGTGGCGATCAACGAGGGTTTCTTCCCGCTTGGCAAGTGGCGCCTGCCTAATGCAGCGGTTTGGGATGGCTTCGCGCGCCTCAGCCGCCAAGGCGAAGGGCTGATCGCCATTTTCAAGAATGAATCGGGCACGGAGCGTGTGGAAGTGAGACTGCCGACCTTTCCCGAGGGCTCCTTCCGGGTCCGTTCGGTTATGACGGGCAATTCGCTCGGCACGTATTCTGGCGAGCAAATCCGGCACGGCATCCAGGTTCAACTCCCCGCAAGATACACGGTCGAAGTTTTGGAGGTTCGAAAGTAGGAGAGCCCTGCGCCCTCCCCGCGCGCCTGTAGAGACGTGCCGGTGGAATGTCTCGTTTTTGAGGTGCCCCAGCGGGGCGTCTCAACGGCTTGGCGGGAGGCCCAAGCCCGCCCCTGCAACCGATGAGCACGCAGGATCCGACGCGCTGGGTGCGCCACTCGCGGGTTAGGTTTCTTCGATCACCTTGAGGCCCAGGAGGTGACCCATCTGGTGCGCGGCGCGCAGGTGGTCCCCGTAGAACAAGACACGGTGCAGACCGCCCGAGTAGTTCACGAGCATCTTCGCCGCGTCCCGGACTTCCGTAGCGACCTTGGTGCGGCAGCCACGCGGCAAGTCGGGTGCGGCAATGATGCGCCCCGTTGAGACCAGCAAGGAGTCGGCATCCGCGAGCTTGGCAAGCGTCACGGTCTGGCCGACGCGCATATTGACCTGCATGGAGACGCCCTTGTTGTCTTCCATGTGGGAGCGCACGATATAGGGTGCGGACGGGCCGTTCACGCCGTCCATGCGCGTGGCCGCAACGCAATGCGCGTGGATGATCGTGTTCGTTTTCGTGTCGATGACGGGGTCACTGACAAAGCCCGGGTTCCCCGAATAGGCGGTGAAGAGCATCTGCGTGAAGGTGCTCTGCAGGTCAGCCTCACAGACCCCGTACAGCCCGCGATCGTTCAGCTTGGACCACGCGACGCAAGGGTAGGCGGGCAACTCTCCCCGGTGGAACCCGCCGAGGCAATCGATCGTGATGGCATTGGCGTGCTCTTCTTCTAGCAGCTTCTCGACGGCGTAATACAGACGGAAAGCGTCGGTGACGTCGGCGGGCTTTGGTTCCACCACTTTCAGGGCAGCATTCATGAAAGCCGTCGCCTCGCGCTGTGCTGCGTGGCGATCAGCCGCCTCATAAAGGCCTTGCAGACGGGAATAGGGCAGGAACCGAATGGTCGCGCCGAATTTCTCCTCCAACGCCCTGCTCGAGGCCGTGGGCTCGGTGTCGGGCCTGATGCACACTACCTGACTCTGGCGAAGGTGGTGCCGAGCCGCCAGCACGCGCAAAGGCGTCTCCAGATCGCCGAAATCGCTCGAGGCCACGAGCTCCACGCGTCTGCCTTGGGCGAGAAGGGCTGACCACTGAGACCAGTCGTGCCCGCTGTAAGGCTGGGAAAAAAGGACTAAGGGCAGTCCCGATTTGCTCAAAGGCTCGATCAGATTCATGACGCCCGAAGTCAGGTTGAAGACCAGGAGGCCGTCAGCCTCCTGGAGCCCTCCCTGAACCCGGGAAAGATCCTCAGGTACGCGCAACAGTTCGTGGCCTGTGAATTTCACCGAAAGCTGGGGTCTGGTTTCGAAAGCTTCCAGCACCGGCCGAATGCGCTGGATGTCATCCTGCGGTTTGAAATCCGGACGGGGCCAGCTTGGCACAGGTTTGGCGAGGTAAAGAACGAGGATGGATGCAGGCGAGGACCGAACGGCAGGCGTCACCTCCGCTGCATCGGCAGCATCTGACGCTCGCAGATTCATTCCGCCGGCTACGGCCATGGCAGCCGCCGTGGAACCAAGGAATTCTCTTCTCGAAAGATCGCTCTTTTCCCGCATCATCCCTCCTTGACCTGGACTTGCATTTTGCTTTCCCGGTTGGCCGGCAATATACACTAGGCCACCTCCGCAGGCAACGCTCCAGCCCAGTTTCTCGTCGGGGGCTGAAGATTGATCGCGTTCGTTCGCCCGCAGACGGACCTTGGTAGCACAGGTCTCGCTCTCTAGACCTGCGGCCCTGGTGGATGCCGGCGACGCCGCCAGAAAAAATCAGCAAAAGCCGCAACTCCGCAAAGCGGGAGTTGTGCTACGTGGCTGGCGCAGACCTTCTCAGGTCTGCGCGCTGGAAGCCGCAAGCGACCAATCGCAGATCCACAGGGTCTGCGCCAGTCCGCGTTCCCTTACTTGCTGTTGGCTATTCCCCAGTGGGGCTCCGGTGGGCAGGAGGTGCAGCCTTCAACAACCCGCCCGAAATTAAGATTGGTGGACCTTCGGCCGTGGTGGGCGCTACAGGGAGTCGATGAAGACCAAGTAGGACGAGCCCCAGAGGTTGGTAGGGATGGAGCCCCGAGGCTGGCTGGTCAGGATGATGTGGAAGCCGCCTGCGGCGGAAGCTACGCGCGCCAGCAGGTTTTCGATGGGCGCCGCAGGCCCGACGCGCGGTGCGATCAATGCCAGCGTTTCCAGCACAGGGTAGATGATCTCCGCGGAAGGCGCCATGGGAGTTTCCAAGCCGTCGCTGAGGAACTGCATCTGGGCATCGATTTCGTAAAAGTGCCAGGCCAGGCAGGCGCAGAAGGTGACGGCCTTCTCGAATTTCGCCAGAGTCTTCTCATCCGCACGGGGCAGGCTGGTGTCAAAGACCAGGACCAACCGGCGCTCGTCCTCGCGGGTGAATTCCCGAACTTTAAGTTGCTGGGCCTTGGCCGTCGCTTTCCAGTCGACGTGCCGGGCCGTGTCGCTTTCCTGATAGTCACGGATGGCGTAGAGGTCGTGGCCCCGGCCTTTGTAGAAGCTCTCCATTTCTCCCCCGATTAGAGGGAGGATTTCATAAAACTCTTCCGTCGGCTGGATGTTGGGCAGCGCCAGGATTTCCTGTTTGCTAAGTACGTCGTGCGCCTTGCGGAGAAAGCCGAAGGGAAATTTGGTGCTGACGCGAAAACCTTCCTGGCTGTAGCGGCCACGAAGGGGGAAAGTGAGTTCCACGTGCTGGGTCACAGAGGACCGGTGGGGAATGTAAGGGACGTACACCGGCGCGTCGAGGATCTGTCGCGGCGGCGAGGGCCTTTGCCCCTTCTTGCCTTTTCCCTTGTGCGGGTCGCGGGCCCTCCTAAGCCCTTCGGGCGTCGGAGGGCGGGCTGAAAGGGTGACGGAGAAGGAAGGGAGAAACCATTTCAAGTTCTGGACGGTCAGGCGGGAAATCATGGGCCGCTCGGCGAACACGTGGTCGGGCAGGACGAAGTCCAGCTCGAGTTGCGACAAGACGATCCCCGACAGAATCCCCGAAACCAGGATGGCCGCCAGCAGGCTCGCCAGGATGATAAACAGCAGGTTGTTTCCTGTATTCAATCCGGCGATGGCGATCACGAAGATAATCACAAGGTAAACGACGCCCTCCCGCGTGAACTCGTACTCGATCTTTATCATCCAGCGCTCGAGTGCCGTGCGCCGCGCGAGATACGGGACGACCTTAACCGCCACCACTCCGGTCAGCAGCAACGCGAGAGCCGCCGCCCAGGCGGCGAGCTCCACCCGGCCTGACTCCCTTAAGGCGGTGGAATAGAGAGCCAGGAAAAAGGCCAGGCCGAGGCCAAACAGTGCGAGCAAGAAGCGCCGCCACGCGGGGCGGTCGATGTGCACGATGTGATAGCGTGCGAACAGCCAGAGGTCACGCATCATGCCGCCACCCGCGGGCTGGGAGAAAGTGGACATTACCAAGCTATTGTAACTGATGCCCCGACGGGCTGAAATCGATTTCGGGTGGGTGGGGGACGCAGTGCGGCATAGGCCTGAAGGAATAGCAGAGTCAAACGGCAGAAATCAGAAATCGAAAATCCAAAATCGAAAATCAAAGTGGGATGTGGGTTGAATCCGTGATTTCGCGCAGGATGGTTTCGGCCTGGTCGGATTTTTTGAGCGTGGAGAGATAGCGCGAACTCACGATACACCGGTGGGCGAAGACGGGAAGGATGAGGCGCTTGAAATCGTCAGGAATGCAGTAAGAGCGGCCTTCGATGAAGGCCAGAGCCTGGGCGGCGCGGTAAAGCGACATGGAGCCCCGCGGGCTGACCCCCAGGCTCAGGTACTCGTGCTGCCGGGTCTTCTCGACAATGGCCAGGGTGTAGTTCATCAATTCGTTGTCCACCGTCACGCGGCGGACTGCCTGCTGGACTTCCACGACTTCTCCGGCGCTCATTGCCGGCTCGATCTTGGTCAGAGGTTCGGAATCGGCGAAGTTGCGCAGGATTTCCTTTTCGCTGGCCGGGCTCGGATAGCCGATGCGCAAGCGCATCAGGAAGCGGTCGAGCTGCGACTCGGGCAGCGGATAAGTCCCGTGGTGCTCGATGGGATTCTGGGTGGCCATCACCATGAAGGGCTGAGGGAGGGGATAAGTATGGTTATCCACCGTCACCTGATATTCATTCATGGCCTCCAGCAAAGCGCTTTGGGTCTTGGGTGTGGTGCGGTTGATCTCGTCGGCCAGCACGATATTGGCGAAGACCGGCCCCGGGCGGAAGTCGAAGCGTTGTGTCTGCTGGCTGAACACGCTGATGCCAATCACGTCGGAGGGGAGCATGTCGGAGGTGAACTGGAGGCGGTGGAAGGTGCAGTTGAAGGAACGGGCCAGCGAGTGCGCCAGCGTCGTCTTGCCGACGCCGGGGACGTCCTCAATCAGCAAGTGACCGCGAGCGAACAGCCCGACGAGGGCAAGTTGGATTACTTCGTTCTTGCCCCGGATGACGGTCTGCACGGACTGCTCCACGCGCCGGACCAGTTCCGGGGTAGCGACCACTTGGTTGTTTACCTCGGCCTTCTCCATGTCTCCAAGCTGCGGGAACTCTTGCCCTTGCCTAGACCCCAATCGAAAAATTTGCTATGTTCATTGCTGAGTGAGGGCGGTTAACTCAGCGGTAGAGTGCTATCCTCACACGGTAGAAGTCACAGGTTCGAATCCTGTACCGCCCACCACTTCCACCGACGGATTTCTATCCCGGCCATTCTATCAAAGTTTGAATCTCGGCCAAGTGTTTTCACTGCGCTGGGAACCCCCGCCGAGCACGACGCGCAGGATTATGCGGAAGCCTGAATGCGGCAGGCAGGCCCTACAAGACGTGTCTGGGTGCGGCCCGGCTGTGCTCGTGCCGTTCCAAGTTGTTTCCCCGCCTGGCGGCATCAATCCGCCGGCAGGATTTGTGGGCGGTGCTACAATTGAAAATATTTGCAAATCGTTGGAACGGCACTAGTATGAGAGGGACTGAAGAGCGGTCATCCTGACCGGCCGTAATTCTCCGAACGAGGTCGGCGATGCTGAAGATGGGCATTGTAGGTCTCGCGCAGGTCGGCAAAACCACGCTGTTTCGTATCCTGACACACGTCCCGGGTGGCGGTCTGGGCTCCGGGAGACCCGAGGCGCATGTGGGTGTGGTGCGCGTCCCGGACCCCCGGCTCGAGCGCTTGGCGGAGATGTATCATCCCCAGAGAACGGTTCATGCCACCGTGGAGTTTGTGGACACGCCGGGCAGCATCATTGGGTTGGCGCGGACGGGGCTCCAAATCCAGAATCTCCGCGAACTGGATGGCTTGGCTCATGTCGTGCGAGCTTTTGAGGACGAGGGCATTCCGGCCGAGGGGGGCTCGGTCAATCCCAAGCGCGACATCGAAAACGTGGAGTTGGAGCTGATCCTGTCGGACTTGGCGGTGGTCGAAAAGCGGCTCGAACGGCTGGAAAAGGACCTCAAGAAGCAGAAGAGCCCGGCGCTCGAGAAAGAGGACCACGTGCTCAGGACCTGCAAGGCGGTGCTCGAAAAGCAAACGCCGCTCCGGGAAGTGCCTCTGGGGGCGGAGGAAGAGCGCATCATCAGGGGGTACACGTTCCTCTCCTGGAAGCCGATACTCTACGTGCTTAATTTGGGCGAGCCGGACGCAGCGCGCGCGAACGTTGCGGAAGAGTTTACTGCTGCCGTGGGACTGAAGCCGAGGCCGCACACGGGAGCTGCCGCCATCTGCGGCAAAGTGGAGGCGGAACTGACGGAGCTCAGCGACGCCGAGGCCGCGGAATTCCTGGCGAGCTACGGCTTGAAAGAGTCGGCGGTCGCGCGCATCATTCGCTCTACCTATCATCTGCTCGGGATGATCTCATTTTTCACCACGGATGGAGGCGAATGCCGGGCTTGGACGATCCGTGCCGGAACCGTGGCGGTCGACGCGGCGGGGGCCGTGCACACCGATATCCAGCGTGGGTTCGTCCGCGTGGAGGTCACTAAGTTTGCAGATCTGGCCGTGGCGGGGAGCATGGCGGAGGCCCGCCACCGCGGGCTGCTGAAAATCGAGGGGAAGGAGTACGTGGTGCACGATGGGGAAGTGTTGCACTTCCGGCATGCGGGCTGAAAAGGAGTTCACAGTTGACAGTTGACAGTCAACAGTCAAGCCCGGCAGCCAAACCAATCGCAAGAAATATCAAGGCCCGTATCCCGTCGAAATCGGCCTTCACGCAAGTGGCTTTTGTTTCTTGACTGTCAACTGTTGACTGTCGACTGTTGACTTCTTCTCATGTCCTATCTTTGGATCAGCCTCGCGCTGGGTGTCGTAGCCGGTCTCGCCAACGTTCTCGGCGGGGCGATTGTTTCCGCGCGAGCGTGGAGCCGGACGTTCCTTACCCTGTTCATTGCCCTCGGCTCCGGGTTCATGCTCGCGACCGTAGTTACCGAGATGGTTCCGGAGAGCCTGCGCCTGGCTCCCCTGTCCGCGCCCATCCTGATCCTGCTCGGCTATTTCATCGTTCATTACTTCGAGCACACGTGGCCAGCACACTTTCACTTCGGCGAAGAGACCCATCTTGATGAATTCCTGAATCCCCAGGTTGCCTACACGGCCTTGTCGGGGCTGCTCATCCACACATTCTTCGATGGTGTGTCCATCACTTCCGGCTTCCTGATTTCACCTTGGTTGGGGACAGTTATCTTTGGCGCGGTCGTCCTGCATAATGTTCCCGAAGGGTTTACCATGGCGTCGATCATGGTGGCAGCGAAGAAGAGCCGTGCTGCGGCGCTTGGCGCGGCAACCGCCTTGGGGGTGTCGAGGATGGCGGGTATCCTGGCCATGGCCGTTGCCCACCGCTGGGTGCGGTATGGGCTCGCTCTTTCTGCGGGCGTGACGCTTTACGTGGCAGCTTCGGACTTGATCCCCGAAGTTAATAAGAGGCGGGGAGCCCCGGTCGCGTTAACAGTTGCTCTCGGCGTGGCGCTGGTACTTCTGTTGCGCTTTCTCTTTTTTGGGCGGCTGGCACCTTGAGGCAGGGACGGTCCACCCCGCGGCCTGCGGCGGAGTAGGCAGAAAGCAGAAGGCAGAAAGCAGAGGGCAGTAGGCGGAAAGGAAGTCAACGGTCAAAGGTCAAAAGTCGAAAGAAAAGGCAGAACGTTCCCCGGAGCCCACAACATGCAACCGACGCCTAACCACGGACCACTGACCACTGACAACGGACAACTGGCAACTGGCAACTGACTTCTGGCCCCTTCTTCTATGTACACCGAAAAACTCCTCGACCACTTCCATCACCCGCGGAATGTGGGTGAAATCCCCGGCGCCACGGCCGTTGTCGAGGTTACCAACCCGGCTTGCGGCGACTTGATGAAGTTAGGGGTGGTGGTGCGCGATGGCACGATCCTGGAGGTCAAATTCAAGGTGGCGGGATGCGTCCCGGCGGTGGCCTGCGGTTCGTGGCTCACGGAGGCAATGACCGGCAGGCTGCTTGCCGAACTGGCGGGCGTCACGCCCGAGCAAATTGAGGCAGGTCTGGGTGGCTTGCCCGCGGCATCGAAACACGCTGCCGTCCTGGCTGCCGACGCGCTAAGGAGATTGGTCCAGGAGACCCGGGGCTAGTGCCGTTCCAACCTAACGTCGTTGTATCTGGAGCTGTCTCTTCGAGAAGCTTGACGATGGGAACAGGTCGCGCTTCTAGCGCGAGTGCCTTGGGGGCTTAAACTTCCGATTCTGGCGCTTGAAGGTCCGGGATCAGTCGAGTTGAGGGAGGTGCAGCAAATGATGGTGCTGGTTCGTATGGCTCGGGTTCTCCCGCTGGTGTTGGGTCTCGTGTTTCTCGCGGCGTCGCCCGCACCTGCGCGGGCCGCGGCAGGGAAAGCAGAGAAAGCCCGGATCCAGCCTCCGGTGACGTTGCGGGTGGACCCGCTCTTGATCGCCGAGGCGGAGGAGGTGTGGGGGCTGATCACGTCCCCGAATAACCCCATCTGGCCAGGTTGGGACGCCTCCGGCACGCCCCTCCTGTTCTACTTGCCGGGGGAGCAGGACGTCCTGATCAATCACCCGCACCCGCCCGAAGGGTTCCTCCCCTACGACGGCCCCGTCCGGTTTCCGGGTTGGCGGATTCTCCTGAAGAACGGCCCGACCCTCATCGAGTGGGACGGGCAGAACACTTCCAAGGATGTGGAAGGAATCCGGACGCTCGTCGTGGCCGACACCCTCTCCAACTTGCGGGGCCAAATCTCCGGCCTCCTGCAGGACGCGAGACCGGCGGCGGAAAAGGTCCAGGCACTGCGCTTCTCGGACCTGGCGATGGACCCCTATGACCAGCTCGCCATGGTGGTCCACGAGGCTTTCCACGTCTTTCAAGAGAAACAGGCTCCCGACAAGGGCGCGAACGAGATGCTGCTGTTGCACTATCCCGTCCTCTCGGTCCAAAACAACGTGGGCTTTGCCCAGGAGGGCTCGGCCCTCGCGGAGGCCCTGCGCGCCACGGACGCCGCTGCGTTTCGGCGTGCGGCCGTGCGCTGGCTGGCGCTGCGCAAGGACCGCCGCTCGAGCCTCCCACAGAAGGCCCTGGAATACGAGGACGGGACCGAATTCACCGAGGGATTGGCGAAGTACACCGAATACCGCCTGTTCCAGGTGTTGGAGGGCCGGCGCCCGGGGCCGGCCATGTCATGGGCGCAAGGGTTCGTTGGCTACGCCGACCTCGCGCCGCAGCGCGAAAGGCTCATCGAGAAGATGGTTCAGAACATGAGCGGCGCGGTCCTGGTCAACAACGATCCCTACGGGACAGCCCCGCTCCGCATGCGGCTGTACTACTCTGGCATGGCTGTCGGCGTTATGCTCGACAGGCTCTCGCCCGGCTGGAAGAGCCGAATCCTCTCGCCGGATACCTCCCTGACCTCCCTCGTGGAGGAGGCGCTGAAACCCTCGCGGGCCGAGCTGGACCAGGCGCTTAAGGAGGCGAGGGGCGAAGCGGCCTATGCCTCCCTCGTGGAGAACAAGACCAGACTGGCTCAGGAGGGCAAGGCGCACGCCGAGGCCGTGCTCAAGGAGATCGAAGGGGGCCCGGGCGTCGGCCTCATCGTGGACTACTCGGAGTTGGGTTCCCCTAAGCTTGCCATGTCTTTCACGCCTTTCGGCATCACGGTGGTGGATGGGGAGCGCACGATCTTCACGCAAGTTCCCGTGGGGATCCGTTTTGGTCAGGAGGGCGAGGTGGCCCAAAAAGTGGCGGCGCCGCTCCTGCGAGACACCGGGCGGCGGCTCGTCCGGTTCCGGCTGCCTCACGGCGCGACCCGAGCGGAGGTGGAGAAGGCCTTGGGCTCAGCCGAGACAAGCGGCGGCACGGTTGCCAATCTGGCGCTCGACCTTCCGGGCGCCACCGTAAAGGCCGCCAAGGCTCAAATCAGGTGGAGAGGCGAGGACCTGATCATCATCTTGCTGAAGGGCAGCGAGGAGAAATAGAGTCGGGGAATGGACCGGGCGTGCGAGCGCGTAGCCACGGTGTCGCCGCGGCTGAAAGTCCGCCGATCTTAATGGCGGACGACCAGTGCTGACCGTGGGCTTCTTTCATGCCCGATATCCCGGCGGCAACGGCACGCCGTCAGTCTGGATGGGGCACGCCGCTAGGGTCGCCTTGTCCAAGGCGAAATTGTTGTAACTCGACCACCATGGGGGAAAAAGCGAGCTGATGCAAGCCGCGCAGCGGCGGTAGAATGTGGCCCATGGCGACAGCCATGGGAAGAAGAAGCTAGAGGAATGAGCCCCGGGAGGGGCGACAGAAATGGCTCACACTTACACTAATCTCCTAACTCACGCCCTGTTTAGCACGAAGGATCGCCAACCGCTTGTCCGCCCCGAGATCAAATCCGACCTCTACGCGTACATGGGTGGCATCATCGCCAACCTGAGGGGCAAGCCCGTGCTGATCAACGGCCCCAAAGACCACGTCCATTTGCTTTTTGTTCTTCCGGCTACTCTTTCCCTTGCGGACTTCATGGAGAAACTCAAGGCCAACTCATCGAAGTGGGCCAACGAGCGCTCGCCGAGACGGGCGTTTTCGTGGCAGACAGGGTATACGGCGTTCAGTGTCAGCCAGTCCAAGCTGGGAGAAGTCAAGGCGTACATTTCACGTCAGGAAGAGCATCACCGCAAGTTGACGTATCAGGAGGAGGTCGTAGCGCTGCTCAAGAAACATGGAATGGACTTCGATCCGCGCTTCGTAGTATGACGAGAGGACTCTTTCGCCCCTGCCGGGGCTGCAGGGGCAGCCGATCCCGCTCCTCTTCCCCACGGCTGTCGCCGTGGGCCACAATCTATCGGCCCTGACGGGCCTGAGCACGTCGCAAATCAGAGGCCCTATGAAACCGCTGACGACCGATGCCTGTATGTTAAATGCACGGAGGGCAGGGACGGTCATCCCTGCGTTCAATGTCCCCTATCTCCCCATGATGGAGCCGATTGTGGGGGCTTTGCGTGATATGGAGACCTTCGGCCTCATCGCTGTGGCGCGTTTGGAATGGATCAAGTTTGAAGCTCGAGGTTTGCAGGCTATCTATGACGAGTACCAGCGACTCAAGGATGAACGGTTCACCAGGTTGCACCTGGACCATGTCCCCGTGATCGACGAAGATAATCTCAGGGTTGACTACGAGGGTGTAATCCAGGAAGCGCTCCGATTAGGTTACCAATCGGTGATGGTGGACGGATCGCGTCTCCCACTGGATGAGAATATCCGGGCAACAAAGAAGATCGTGCGCATTGCCCATGCAGCCGGAATTCCTGTGGAAGGCGAATTGGGAGCGGTGTTTGGTCACGAGGCCGGCCCGCTTCCCCCCTATGAGGAACTCTATACGACCGGCAAAGGGTTCACTGACCCGGAGGACGCAAAGCGATTCGTTGGCGAAACAGGAGTAGACTGGCTCTCCGTAGCAATCGGTAACATCCATGGCGTCATTTCGGGCGCCGCGCGGCACAACAAGAAACTCGAAGCAAGACTGAACATCGAACACCTCGACAGGATTTACAAGGCGGTGGCAATTCCTTTGGTTCTTCACGGGGGAAGTGGAATCAGAAGAGAATACCTGCGCGAGGCTGTCCGGCGGGGCATCGCCAAGATCAACATCGGCACAGCCACGCGCCAGCCCTATGAGGCAGCCATTAAGGAGTCGGTAGGAGCGGCACAAAGAGCAGTCTACCGGGCAGCCGTGCAGGTACTTACTGAGGATCTCGGCGTGCAAGGCTTACGGCAAGAGATTAACCCGGAGGCCTGATCGGCACGCGACGAGAGTAGACATCTCTCGAAAGCGGCTTATTCGATGCGCCGCGGGCGCGGAATTGCACGAAAACATTTTCAACGGAGGCTAATATGAAAAACGGGAAGTCAGCATTTGCATTATTCATTGGTAATCGCGGGTTTTTCCCTGCATCACTCCTGGCGGCTGCCCGCCAGGAAATGGCTGAGGTGTTAGCAAAGCTTGGGCATGAGGTTCTGATGCTCGACGCGGAGGCCACGCGTTACGGCGCGGTTGAGACGGTTCAAGAAGGTCAGCTTTACGCCAATTTCCTGCGCCAGAACGCGCGGAAGTTTGACGGGGTCATCCTTTGCCTCCCGAATTTCGGTGATGAAACCGGGGCCGTCACCGCACTGAAAGATGCCGGTGTCCCAATCCTAATCCAGGCCTATCCGGATGAACTGGACAAACTAGACCCGGCGCAGCGACGCGACGCTTTTTGCGGCAAGTTCTCGATCATGGACGTGTTTCGTCAATACGGCATACGCTTCACGGCACTTAAGCCGCACACGCTGCATCCCCGAAGTCCGAGGTTTGCAGCAAACATCGATTACTTCGATCGGCTCTGCCGGGTGGTCAAAGCTATGAGGTCGCTGGTGGTGGGGGCCATCGGTGCGCGGACCACCGCGTTCAAGACGGTCCGCATCGATGAACTGGCGCTCCAGAAATACGGGATCACGATGGAGACGCTGGATCTCTCGGACATCTTCGCAAGAGTGGGGGCCGTAAGTGCCGCCGAAGAGAAAGTCAGAGCCAAGGCCGATAAACTCCGGCAGTATACGTCTTGGGCCGGCGTCCCCGAAGCTGCCTTCGAGACACTGGTGAAGTTGGGCGTGGTCCTTGACGCGGTTGTAGACGAGTACGGCCTTGACGCTGTGGCCATCCGTTGTTGGATAGAGCTCCAGAAACAACTCCACGTCTCGCCGTGCGTGTTACTAAGCGAGATGAACGATCGCGGCGTCAACGCGGCTTGTGAAGTGGATGTTGGCAACGCTGTGGCCATGCACGGTCTGAGCCGGGCTTCTGGCAACGCTGCGGCTTGTCTGGATTGGAACAATAATTACGGTGATGACGACAACAAGTGCATCCTTTTCCATTGCGGGCCATTCCCTCAGTCCATGATGACCTCCAAGGGTCACGTCACCGACCACTTGATCCTTGCCAACGCGGTTGGCCGCGGATGTGGGTACGGGTGCAACACGGGCCGCATCGCTCCGACACCGTTTACCTTCAGCAGCATGCTCACGGAGGACGGAAAGCTGAAGTTCTATATCGGGCAGGGAAGATTCACCGAGGATGCTATCTCCGAGAGCTTCTTTGGTTGCGCTGGTGTAGCCCAGATTGATAACCTCCAGGACGCCCTGCAGAAGATCGGGTACCAGGGACACCGCCATCACGTGAGCGCCACTCCGGGGCACGTCGCGGCCCCTGTTCAGGAAGCGTTCGAGAAGTATCTTGGATACGAGGTGGAAATGGTGTGAGCCTGTTGGGAATTGATGTAGGGACGACGGGGTGCAAGGCCGTTGCGTTCTCTGAGCGTGGGGAACCCCTGGCCCGCGCCTACCGGGAATATCCGACCTTCCATCCGCGCGAGGGCTGGGCGGAGCTCGACAGCCGCCAAGTGTGGAGGTACCTGCAGACGACTATCGCCGAAGTGGCCTCCCAAGTGGCCCATGATCCCGTTCAGGCACTCTGCGTCAGCTCCATGGGCGAAGCGATGACCCCGGTGTCAAGTGACGGGAAGATTCTCGGGACGTGTATCCTATCCTCGGACACACGTGGCGCCGAGTACATCGAAGCGCTCGCGGCCGACATCACCCAGGAGGATTTTTACTCGATTAATCCGAATTTATTGGGCCCGCAGTATTCCTTGCCCAAGCTCTTGTGGCTGCGGCAGCATCAGCCTGAACTCTACGGGCAAGCCCACAAGTTCCTCCTCTGGGGAGATCTGGTGGCATTCATGCTGGGCTGCGAACCCGTCACCGGCTACTCGCTCGCCAATCGGACGCTGCTTTTCGACATCCGCAAGGAAGAGTGGTCCGAACGATTGCTCGCCTTGACGGGAATCGAGCGAAGGATGCTTCCCCTGCCGATGCCGGCGGGCGCTCTCGCCGGCACGGTGCCCGAGTCCATCGCTCGAAGTCTGAATCTGCCGGGAGGAGTGGTGGTGGTGGTCGGCGGCCACGACCAATGCTGCAACTCACTGGGAGCAGGGGTGTGTCAGGCGGGAAAGGCAGTCTGTGGAATTGGGACTTTCGAGTGCATTACTCCTACGTATGATCACATCCCCCCTGCCCAAGCGATGTTGCAGAACGGGTTGAATATTGAGCACCATGTCCTCCCGGAGCTCTTCGTCTCGTTCATCTATAACCAAGGCGGGAGTTTGGTGCGGTGGTTTCGTGACACCTTTGCGCGTGCCGACAGCAAATTGCTGCCGCCCGGCTCCGACATCTACGACGCATTGGCGCTCGAAATGCCTGGCGAACCCACGCGACTGTTCACGCTCCCATACTTTGAGATCACTGGTCCACCAGGTTTTGTTGCAGATGCTTCTGGAGTCATCATCGGCCTCAAGACTAGTACCAGCCGTGGCGAGATTCTGAAATCAATTATGGAATCTGTCACTTTCTACTTTGCGGAAAGCATCAATGCGTTGAGGAATATGGGGGTGGATACCTCGGAATTTGTGGCCACGGGTGGCGGGGCAAAATCGGACCAGTGGCTGCAAATTAAAGCTGACATCTTTGGAGTTCCCTTCGTCCGGCCGCGCATTACGGAGGCAAGCCTGCTTGGGGCTGCGATCTTGGCGGGGATTTCGATCGGCGTTTTTAAGGGTCCTGCCGAGGCGGTTGCCCAGTTTGTGAAACGCGAGAAAGTGTTTGAGCCAAATCCTCAGCGCCATCGGCTCTATCAGGAAAAACTTGAAGAATATCGCGAGCTATTTCCACTCCTCCAAGATTTCCTTGCAAGACTGGAAAAGAGCGAAGCGCGACGCTCTCCCTGCCGGTAGCGATTCTTTTTTGCTCTCTGGTTCGGCCGCGACTTAGATTCTTGCCGCGAAAAGGTGTGCGACGAGCTGCACAGACTTTGGCGGCAAGAATCTAAACTCAACGGTGGCCCAGGGTTGCTGCTCCATCCCCTTACCAGGTGCGCTCCACACCGACGACTTCCACTTGTCCCGGCTTCTTGCGGAGGTAAACAGTGACGGTCTTTGCCTTTTCGCCGGCGTGTATGTCGGCGACGAAGTATTCGCCCGTGGAGGCTTCCAGGAACTGCTTGGGCAAGGCCAAGCTGGTTTCGCCCGCTAGCGGCGTCTTTTGCCCCGTGTCGTTGTTAAAGCGCGACCACTGGGCGGTGTAGTCACGGCCTGATAAGAACTTGTGCATTACGGCCAAGTCTTCAAAAACCAGCCGGCCCTGTTGAACAGCGAAGCGGTCCAGCGGCAACACTTTCACAAAAAAGGCCCTCCCAATCTTATCGCGACGCTTGAGGAGGCAATCGACAAGCCAATTCTCTGAACCAGGGTCGCTGTATTGGCCCGTATGGACGACAGCGCGTATCTGCTCATCCGTGAATGCCATGACCTGTTTGGCAGCCCAGAAGGCATCATCCGGGAGGCAGTTGGCAAACGCCGCATTGCGATAATCCGGCACCCAGCGCTCGGGATCGAAGACCTGGGCTTCAAAACGGCCCACCGCGGGCAGATCAGGGAAATGGGCTCGTTGCCACCCCGGAACGTAGAGGCCGAGCGAGAAGATCTGGGCGGCGGCCGGCTTCCAGGCGAACAAGTATTGATTGCCCGAGCGGGGGCTGTTCGCCCGGGTGCTGCTACTCCCCAGGGTTGAGCCGAAGTCGATCAGATGGTGCTTCACGAATTGGATGCTGTTTTCCTCGACCAGCATATCCAGCGTATTGATAGCGCGTGAGTCGTCGTGGTCAAGCCAGGCGCAAAAAGCCCACAGGCCCCGCAGGTCACGGCGGTGCTCGTGAGGAACAATGTCGTTGGGGTCATCTTTGCGTGTGCCGTAATAACGGAAGGGGCCTAACCATTTTCCGGCGAGATAAAGACTCGCGACCGCCCGGTATTGCTTGTCCTTATCCTTGGGCACGTCGAGCAGGGTTTCTGTCAGGTCGCGCTCGGTCATGGCACGGCGCTTGCCGAACCGGTCGGTCAACATGGTCTCGTGGCCCACCACGAGCTGCGCACGGCGGAAGTGCACCAGGTGGTTCTCGGGCACGTTGTATCCCAGGGCGTAGAACAACTTCGAGGAGATGACGTCCGCGCCCGTGGCCATTTCCGGATTGGTGCGGGGGTCAAACTTGAGAAGATACCGGCGCCCTTTGGAATCCCTGATCATAAACCCGGGAGTAATCCCTTCGGTTTTCGCGGCGATGACGGCCCAGGGTCCGGCTGTCGAGGGAGCATTGTCGGCGCCAGATCCACGCACTAACTCCTCGACGGTCATCGGATGCTGGTAGTGCCGATTGGTGTACCAACTGCTGTCAGGGACTTCCCCGAGGGTGTTCACGCCTCTCGCCGGAAGGAGGCGGGCCTTGGCGTGATGTTCGCCGCGTTTGGACGCAATGTTTTCAAAGAGGTCGTAGTAATCGCTGAGATTGCGGGCTTTCACTTTCGCGACGTTCACCGGCGGAGGCTCTTTTTGAATGGGGTCGTCGTTATAAAACTTCTTTGCCGGCAATCCCGCCGTCAGCAGCAACAGCACGGGAAGCGTCTTCCTCAAGGTTCCCTTATGCAAATAAGAGTGCGCGGCCATGATTAGCCTTCCATTTCCGGTTTACTGATAGGTGGACGAGCGAATCCGCTCGCCGCGATAAATGTTGTCAAACTTGAACCAGACCTGGGCGCCTTCGTGACTGAACCCTGCATCGATGCGCAGGAAGACATTGTTGAGGACATTGAAACGAAGGCCAAACCCTCCTGATCCTTCCAGATGACTTAGGTTCCACGCCCCGGAGCGGGGGAAAACTTTGCCCCCATCCGCGAAAAGGGCCATATCCAGACCGCTGAAGACCTCCCAACGGTATTCGCCATTCAACAGGAGCATGTTGTCGTCGTAAAAGCGAAAGGCGCGGAAGCCGCGCAAATCGTTCGGTCCGCCCAAGGTGGGTTGCAGGTAAAACGGAACGGTTTGGCCGGCACTCGTGTAAGTCCTCGTCGTCGTGGCGCGTAAAGCGATCACATGACGCTCGTTGAAGAAGGGAATATATTGCTGGAGGTCAACGTGCAGACGCCGAAAATCGTGCAGGCGGAGGGTTCGATCGGAGTAAACGTCGAACTGCACCAGGTAGTTCCCACCCTTCCGCGGCCCTCCGGGATTATCCCGATAATCGAATTGCGCGAAGGCTCCGTAGCGAAGGAAGTTCGACTGCCGGTCGATTCCCGACGCCTGCTGCGGGGTAAAGACTTTGTCCGCAGACACAAACCTCGTGTCGCCTCCCGGACCAACATTCACGAACAAATATCCACCGGAGACGCCGAACTTGAAGGGCTGAATGGGCCGCACGCCCAAGGCGCTATCCAGGGCGGTATCCTCCAGGCGAAAGTTGCTCCGGGAAGTCTTGCGCGAAAGGGGGCCGGGACCGTAATAGCTGATCCCGGGATAATTGTGGTAAACGGAGAAAAAATCGAAGAACAGCTTGTTGTTCGCGAAATGGGGCGCGCCTAACTCCAAATCCATTCTCTCGTATTTCTTGATGGAAGCCTGGGCGGCGGTGCGGAAGATCAGGTTGCCGCCAGCCAGATCCCTTCGCAAGTATTCCGGCCCCAGCGCGAAGCCTCCGCCCGTGACCAGTCCTCCCAACTTCACCCGGAAGCCCGCCACACCGCCGGTGACGCGTTCCAGAAGCTTCCCTTCCTTGAAATAAAGCAGCCCGCGCTCCGTCCTAGAGGGTTCGTCGGGTTCGAGGTGCAGCATTTTCTCCTTGCGGGCCGACTCGATTTCGGCGGCTCGGGAGTCCACCTGCGCGGACAGGAGTTGGGGTAGGAACAATCCTGCGACCAAGAGGATCGTCATCCTCCACCGCAGCAGGGCAGCACTGACTCCGCCTCCATGGGATTTTCTGCTTTCGAGCTCAATTGGCCTTGGGGGTCGCGCTACCATGGGAGTCACCTCCCTCACGCGTTCAATGCGGGAGCAAGCATTCAACAAGCTAGCTCCCGTTTACCAGAATTGAACCGCGAAGTCAATGTCAGATCTGGCCAAGTAGTGACTCAGTTTGATGTAGCGCTCCGATCTATCGGAGCACATGCCGGTCCCGCATGCGGGACCGGCGCTACAAAACCAAAATGCGTCACTACCTCTGGCCAGGGCTATGGCGCGAGTGGGCACAAGCCCAGCCTCTTCTGGAGGGGTGGCAACTTGTCCCCGACGAAAGAATGGCAGCCCCGAGGCACCTTGCACACACGTTGCGGGGCTTTGTCCGGTCAGGTAATATACGGGACGGGAATCACGGGCACTTCCGTCTGCGGGTCGCCCGGAAGTCGTCGCCGCTTGCTCCGAGACGAGCCTGCCATGCAGCGGCCACTGTTGCCAGATCGAAATTTCCGCCTCCTCTGGCTGCAACCTGTCGAGCGAGGCTCCAGGATGTACCCCGCGCTGCGGGCCGAAGTAGCCTGAAGCTGGCTGGGACTGCACCATGGATCGGATCCGATCCTTTCTGAACCTGGAACGGGGCGAGGAAGGGCCTGCTCTTCTCCTTTTCCTTTACCTCACCCTCGTGATGATGTCCTACATCATCACCAAATCGATCCGGGACGGACTCTTCCTTTACAAGTTCAGCGCCTATATGCTGCCCTACGTTTATCTGGGTATCGCGGCCATCATTGGGTTTGTGGTCTGGGTTTACGTCCGCTTCTCGGCGCGCGTAGGACAAGCAGCCGTGATTCTGGGAAGCCTCCTGTTTTTCATTGGCTGCCTCCTGCTGCAGTGGTGGGCGGTGCGCATGCAGTGGGTGCCGGCGACCTGGGTCTTCTACGTGTGGACAAGCATTTTTGGCATCATCATCGTTACACAAGTATGGACGGTGGCGAACCATGTCCTGGACCTGCGCCAGGCGAAACGCCTGTTTCCGCTGATCTCGAGCGGCGGAATCCTGGGAAGCGCACTCGGAGGGTTCACGGCGGCGCGGCTGGCCAAGCTGAAGTCCGTCGGCACGGACAACCTAATGCTGGTGCTGATCCCGCTGCTGGTGCTCGCGGGAGTGCTCGCCCAGGTGCTGCTGGGCCGCTACAGCCACCTGGGGGGCAAGAGAGGAGCCAGCGAGAAGGGGATTAACTTCAAGGCGGCCCTCCAGAGCGTTGCCGCATCTCCCTATTTGAAGTTGATTGTGGCCTTGCTGGCACTCTCCAACATCGTCACGCTGGTGGTCGGGATCCAGTTTGCCGATGTGGTTAAACACGCTTTTCCCGCCAAGAATCAAATTACGGCGTTCATGGGTTCGTTCAGCGCGTACTTCAGCCTGTTATCTTTTTTTCTCCAGGTGCTGGCGGGTTCATGGTTGGTTGAGAAGTTCGGCGTCCCGTGGCTGATCCTGGTGCTGCCCTTGGCGCTCACGGGAGGAACGCTGGTTCTTCTTGCCTTCCCGCTGGCGCTCTGGGCCGGCATGGTGCTCAAGGGCAGTGACCACTCGCTGCGCTATTCGCTTGACCGCGCCACGACCGAACTGCTCTACCTGCCCTTGCCGCAGTCCACGAAGTCGGAGGTGAAGGCAGTCATCGACATGGTGATGCAGCGACTGGCGGACGGGGTCGGCGCGCTGCTCGTGCTTTTCGTGACCCGCATTCTCGCGGGCGGGCAGGTGAGCCTGTGCATCCTCGACCTGGTACTGCTGGGGCTCTGGCTCGGCGTGGTACTTCGCACGCGGCAGGAATACGTCTCCACCGTCCGCCAGAACCTGTCAGATCGTCCGGCGCTTCCTGAGGCCACCCTGCGCATGGCCTTTAGCGACGCCAAGTCAATCGGGTCGTTGCAGTCCATGCTGGCCTCCCGAGATGAACAGGTCGTTCTGTACGCCCTGGAACTGGCCCTGGCGCTCAAGCGGGTTAACCTGATTCCCGCCAAGCTGCTCACGCATCCTTCTCCGAGGGTGCGGACGAAGGCCTTGGAAGCCCTTCCCTTGAGCGAGCCCCAGATCCTCGAGCACGTTCGGGGAGAAAATGATTCGACGGTCCGGGCCAGCGCCATCGTCCGCGCGTGCAAAGTAGCCCATCCGGGTCGGCCCATGTCCGCTCTGCGCTCTTACCTGGACGCGCCTGACCTGCGCGTGCGCTTGGCTGCTCTGACGTGCCTGGCCCGGCAGCCTGAAGCTGGAGAGACGGAAAACCTGAGAGAACATCTGGCCCGGATCTCGCAAGAACTGGACGAGGCCTCGCCGCAATGGCGGGAAGTGGCCGAGGTGCTGGGCGAACTTCGCCTCCCGGCAGCCGTCGAGCTTCACCTGCGCTTGCTCCGCCATCCCGACCTGGCAGTCAGAAAGCAAGCCATTCTCAGCGCCGGTCGGGCCAGCCATCGCGAACTGGTCCACTTTTTGATTCCCTTCCTGGCCGACCGGGAGCTTGCGCGGGAGGCGCGTCAGGCCCTGAGGGAATACGGACCGCGGATTTTGGGGACCTTGGGCGACATTTTGAAAGACCCGCTCGAGCCCCTCGAGATCCGGCAGAACATTCCGCTGGTGCTGGCCCAGATCCCCCACCAACAGACAGTGGATATCCTCCTCGACAGCCTCTTCGACTACGACGGCTTGCTGCGTTACCGCGCCATCCGAGCCCTCGGCAAGCTGCGCGTGATCGACCCGGACCTCCGTTTCGACCGGGAGAAGCTCAGCCTCCGCGTCCGGGAGGAATGCGAGAAGACGCTGCGATACCGGCAGGCCTTATCCGCCTTGTACCCTTCGGGAGAGACCTCCGACCTGCTCGCCCAACTCTTGAAAGAGAAGATCGCCTATGGGAGGGAGAGAGTATTCCGGCTGCTGGCTTTGATGTTGCCTCCCACCACGGCCTGCGCCTCGTTCCTGGCGCTGGTGGAAGAAGATCGCTTGAAAAAGGCCAGTGCCGCCGAGTATCTCGACAACGTGTTACCTGGAAAGTTGAAGCGCCATGTGCTCCCGCTCATCGAGGAAAGGGCCGGAGGCTCCAGGCTCGGGCTGGAGGTGCGGAAGACCCTCGACTCGTTCCTCCAAAGCCCTGATCCCATCCTGCGGGAGTGCACGCTGAACGCCATTGGAAAGAATCACTGGCCGGAATTCTCCGGCACGGACCCGGCGCTCCGGCGCCTGCGCGAGAGGTATGGCTATGGGTGACCAGATTCCTTTTCCCTTACCACCTGAAAAGGCGGCAGCGGCCCCGGCGCGACTCACCGCGCTCGAGAAGGCCGAGTTCCTTCGCAACGTCGATATCTTTTCGCAACTGAACGTCGAGGAACTCTTCCGCTTGGCTTCTATTGCCCAGGAAGTCCAATTCCCGGCCGGAGAGATCATCTTCAGGGAAGACGACATCGTGGACGCCCTTTTCGTGGTGGTCCGGGGGAAGGTTGAGTTAGTGTCGAAGGAGTACGGCTTTCAAAGCCTTGCCGGACCACGCGAGGCTTTCGGCATCTACTCGATGCTGGCCCGCGAGCCCAACTACCTGGCGGCTCAGGCCTTGGAAGACACCTGGGCGCTGTCGATTGCCGCGGAAGACTTCTACAATTTGCTGTCGCATAACATGGAAATTGTCGTGAGCATTTTCAAACATTTTGCGCGGAAGCTCCGGCTGAGTCCTCGTTTCTGAAAGCCCCCCAATCGAGTTTCGCACGCTATGAAGCTTCTTAGCTTTGCAACGTTGACGCTGGTTCTTATGGCCTGGCCCTGGTCGCTGCGTGGTCAGGCGAGCGGGGATGCTGACCTCATCCCGCGCTTTCGACAGGTGGCAGAGGGTTTCTATCGCGGCGGTCAGCCCCGCCGGGAGGGCTTCGCCTATCTGAAGAAGTTCGGCGTCAAGACCGTCATCAACTTGCGCCGCGAAAACGACGAGCAAGCGGAAGTTCAGAAGCTGGGCATGAAGTACCTGCAGATTTCCCTTAGCGACTGGGAGCGCGTTCCGGAGGGCAAGGTCCAGAGGTTCCTCCAGGTGCTGCGCGATCGGGACAACTACCCGGTTTTTGTCCACTGCGAGCGCGGGGCTGACCGTGTCGGATTCATGGTGGGCTTGTATCGCATCGCATTGCAGGGGTGGGATGCGGACCAAGCTTATAACGAAGCACGCGCGCTCGGCATGCGCTGGTGGTACTTCGGCCTGAAACACCAGCTCTACGAGTTTGCCGAGAAGCAAGCGGCGGCAAAGCACCGCGCCTATCCTCCGTAAGGGTTGCGCGGGCCAAGAGCCGCGCGCACGCGGCTTTACAACGCAGACTCGGAAGCGTACTATCCAGCACAAGGTAACAAAAAAGTGCTGCGGCGACTGAGAGCAGGCTGCCGCGCACGAGGTTTGGCCTTCCTGGATGCCGGAATGATATGCCTGGCGAACTAAAAGCCGGCCGCTATGAAGTCGAGAAGGAACTGGGACGCGGCGGCATGGGACTGGTATACCGCGCCCTGGACACCCGCCTGAAGCGCCAGGTGGCGTTGAAGTTTGTTCCCCCCGAGCTTCTCCACGACACGCAGCTGAGCCGCCGGCTGGCGCAGGAAGCCCGTGCCGCTTCAGCGATCAGCCATCCCGGCATCGCCACGGTTTTCGATTTCGTGGAGGATGAGGAAGAGAAATTCATTGTTTATGAATATGTGGAAGGCGTAACCCTGCGTGAGCGGGCGCATGAGCATCGGTTCACCCCCGAAGAAGTCCTGGACATTGGTATCCAGGTCGCCGATGCTCTGGCTGCTGCGCACGAGCGCGGCGTCACTCACCGGGACATCAAGCCGGAGAACCTCATGCTCTCGCCAGGCTCCGGAACCCGCGGACGCGTTAAGATCCTGGACTTTGGGCTGGCCAAGCTCCGGCAGCCGTTGGGTTCCGGAGAAGGTCCCGGAACCAGGGCCGAGACTGCGCCCCTCACCACCACGGGGGCGCTGTTTATCGGCACGATCAACTACATGGCTCCGGAACAACTCGCGGCCCAACCCGTAGACGGCCGCACCGACCTTTACGCCCTGGGGCTGGTCCTCTATGAGCTCACGTCCGGCGTGAATCCTTTCGTGGGAGAAACGCCGACGTCCACGATCGCCAATATTTTGACCCGCGAACCGCCGCCGCTCGCGGAGCGCAATCCAGTGGCGCCGGCGGAACTCGACCGGATCCTGCGCAAGTGCCTGCGCAAGTCCAATGAGGAACGTTACCAATCCGCGCGCGAGTTAGTAGTTGATCTCGCAAACCTCCACCGCGACCTGACGCGCCCGGCTGCGGCCCCCTCCGCCCAGCCAGCCGCCCGCGCGCCCGAGGCGCCGCTGACTGTCTCCCGCGGCTTCGCGCGCGCCCTATTCCTGTTTGCCCAAGCGGGGTACTTCGCAATGTACGGCGCTGCCGCGTATTACCTCCCGAACCATCTTGAACGTTGGCACGGCCTGTTCCCGAGCTTGCCGCCGGTCCCGCTGCTGCCGCTCTTGGGCGTGTGTGCCTTCGCCCTGCGACTTTACTTGCTGGCGGCGGTCGGCTTTGACTACCCCGACACAGGCCGCTTGTTTCGACCCCTCTTCCCGGTGATTCTGCTTCTGGACGCCGCCTGGGCGCTTTCGCCGTTCCTGCTGTTCAAGGAGCTTGGGTCCCTGACCCTGTTTTGCGCTGTGGGACTAGCCTTCCTTCCTTTTTGCCAACGCACGCTCGTCTATTCCGCTTACGCGCCGCGCGGGGGCCGCATCTCCGGCATCCGGGCGGCAGGTTCCTTTTAGGCGCGCGCAACGGTGCCGGGAAAGGTGCGCGAGCGTTGGCTGTGGGATCAAACCGCACGGGAAACGCTTCTGCGCCGCTGCCGGCGCTAGCTTGCACTGTCGGGAAATGCCGCCACTATAACGGCAGACCTGCTTCGGAGAAGCCCCGTCTGGCTGATTCATAGTTCAACGAGTTAGAAGTTGCGAATGATTGGCGCAAGAATTGCCTGGGCAGCAGTGAGCGTTTAGAGCCGCTACCAGCCATGCTCCAAGTTGCGGGTGGCGACCCTGGGTAGTCGAGACGCCGACCGGGGCGGAGGGCCTCTCTCCAGCCTGTCGCCCCCGCGCCGTGCCCCACGGGCTGTCTGCTGTGATACCACTGCGGCGGATTCCGGTGGCCGCAGAGATAAGGCTACAAGGAAGGGGGAACCTATGGCTAGCTGGAAAAAGTTCGTGATTCTAGGACTCGTTATTTGCTTGATGCGCCTTTCCTTTGCGGACATGGCCATAGCTTCCGAACCTGGCCCGGCTCCCGACCCCGTGCGGATGAAGGAGCGAGTAGGGCAATTGGGGGCTGGGGCGAAGGTCAAGGTCACACTGGCCAGCGGCCAAAAGCTGGGAGGGACGATACAGTCTACCGACGAGGAGGCATTCCTGCTGGCTTCGGCAAAAGGGACTGCGACCCGGCGCCTCCCTTACGACCAGGTGGCTCGTCTACGGTACGCGAAGCTGACCTACCGGGCCGCAAGTCAACCGGACCCGTTGGAGGCGAAGCGGGTCGCGGCCGGATTGGGCGTCGGCCAGCACATCATGGTGAAGACGGCGGCAGGCAAGGAGTACCACGGCAATATCCAGGCCATCGAGGCAGATCACTTCACCATCTTGCCCGACCGCCAGATGGCGCCCGTCCAGCTTCCATACCCCGACGTAGTGCAATTGGGGCCTAACCTTAGCAAGGGGGCGAAGATTGCCATCGTTGCTCTGGTGGGTTTCTTTGTGCTGGCTGCCATTCTCGGGTCAGCGGCGACGGGTTGAGGAATGCCGCGCTCACGTGGTTGTTCGTTTCATAGTCCTGGCTGCCATTCTCGCATCAGCGCGGGAAGACTGAGGCAGGGAACGGGTTTTCGGTCTCGCATTTTCCGAGGGCTCTGGGCCTGACGAGTACCGTTCCAACTTATTGGGGCTGTCAAACGGCCTGTTCTGCCGCCGCCCTGGCGCGACCGCGTGGCTCAAGGGTAGTCACAAATAGTTGGAACGGCACTAGCCAGCGGTGTCGGCAAGGGCTAGTGGCTGGTCTGCGGCTCTTCGGTGGTGATTCCGGGACGGGAGCCGCAGAGTTAAACAACAACTCCGCGCCGACCACTCCGGCTGTTGGACCGTAATTGCGCGTCAAGAGCCGCGCAGTTACAGAACAACTCCGCGCTACTCACTAACTCAGCGGCTTCAAGTCGGTCGTGGAGGGGAGGGGCTGGGACAGGCTGTCGTCCCTGCGCCATGCCCCACGGGCTGTCTGCTGAGATACCACTGCGGCTGATTCCGGTGGCCGCAGAGATAATGCTACAAGGAAGGAAGGAAGGAAGGAGGAACCTATGGCTAGCTGGAGAAAGTTCGTGGTTCTAGGACTCGTTGTTTGCTTGATGCGCCTTTCCTTTGCGGACATGGCCTGGGCTTCCGAACCTGGCCCGGCTCCCGACCCCGTGCGGATGAAGGAGCGGGTGGGGCAATTGGGGGCTGGGGCGAAGGTGAAGGTCACACTGGCCAGCGGCCAAAAGCTGGGAGGGACGATACAGTCTACCGACGAGGAGGCATTCCTGCTGGCTTCGGCAAAAGGGACGACGACCCGGCGCCTCCCTTACGACCAGGTGGCTCGTCTACGGTACGCGAAGCTGACCTACCGGGCCGCAAGTCAACCGGACCCGTTGGAGGCGAAGCGGGTCGCAGCCGGATTGGGCGTCGGCCAGCACATCATGGTGAAGACGGCGGCAGGCAGCGAATTGCATGGCAACATCGTGGCGATCAACCAGGATCACTTCGCTGTTTTGCCCGACCGTCAGGCCACGCCCGTGCAGATTGCCTACAGTGATATCGTGCAGATGGGGCCGAACATGAGCGCGCTTGCCAAGGCCGGTATCCTCGTGGGCATCGCGGTCGGCGTAGTCTTTATTATAGCCGTAGTTGCGCTCGCCACCAGGGAGGACTGAGAAGGTCAGCGTTGCCAGTTTCACTGTTCAGACTCCTCGCCGGTGGGCCAGGGCCAGTAGATATCGCGCAGAGAGGCATCTTCGCGCCCGCCAATCTGCGCTCAGCGTTGCTGCCTTGCCGTGTAAAGCGCCGACACGGATCTTCCGTGTCGGCGCTATCTTTCACTGTCGCCCTTTCCTGCCTCTTAAATCTCTCGCCTACGTCTAGCCTTCTCCGGTAGTCCTTTTGCCATCAACAGATCCCGAACTGGTAATTCTTGGCGGAGCACTTGCGGGAATCGCGCTTAAAGAGATTGCCCACTCAGGCACGGTCTGTCAGGAGGCAGTCACGCGAACCCTGATTCTCACATTGTTGGTGATGACCATGGTTGCGACGGTGGTGTTGGCGCAAGCCGCAGACGAACACCGAGGTCAGGGCTACGTCTTCTTCGGGCCCGGTGCAGCCTCCGGCGGTGGCACCCTGGGGACGGTCCACTTTGGCGGCGGGGGTGAGGGCCTGCTCTACAAAGGGATTGGTGTGGGCGGCGAGCTGGGGTTCCTGGCTCCCAACCAGCGCTTTAGCGACGGGCTGGCTGTCCTCTCGCTCAACGGCTCCTACCATTTTCTGCCGCATCAGCGGACAGGGAAGGTGGCGCCGTTTGTGACGGGCGGCTACTCGCTGTTCTTTCGCTCGGGCTCCGCCAATCTCTACAACTTTGGCGGCGGCATCCACTACTGGTTCCGCGAGCGCATGGGCCTGCGGCTCGAGTTTCGGGACCATGTTCTGCCTACACCTGGGGGGCCGAGTGTCCACTACTGGGGTTTCCGCATGGGGTTGGCATTCCGATGATAGCCGCGGATTGGGTAGGGGAGCGCTCGGCGCTCCCGTTTTTGCTGCCGAGTGTTCTATCTGATCCTTGCGGCGAGCAAGAGCCCCGCGGGAGCCCAAAGGGCTCCCCCCAGGGATTGGCCATTTTCCGCGATGTCAGCAAGCAGGGGTAGCGCAGACGTGTTCTTTACGTCTGCGGCTCTTTGCCGGGGATTGTTGAACGAACCGCGGACCTGCAAATCAGGTCTGCAGTACCTCTACACCTGCTGCGTCAGCTCAAGGGCGCAGTAGGGGCAGTAAGTGTCTCCGAGTCGCACGGTGCGATGACACTGAGGGCAACTTGGGTGGAGATTGAATTTGCACTTCGGGCAGTAGTTGAAGCTCGGGTTGACCATGGCCACGCACTGCGGACAGGGGACCATCAGGGGATGCCGCAACAAGAAATAAATGATGAACCCAATAGCGTAGGGAATGAAAATCACCAGGACTGTCCACAGGGCCACGTTCATCACCCGCCGCTTGGCATCGCGGTTCACATAGCCGACGAGCAGGATAAAGAAGGCCAGCACGGTGCCCGTCAGAACGCCGAAGAAGATTTGCAGTGCGCGCGGCGGTGGATGCGGCTGGCGAGGAAAGGCCACGAGAAGGAAGAACGCCTGCAGACCTGCAAACGCTACAACGGCAAGGCCGAACACCCACCAAGGAATCAGCTTGATTTCTTCGGCGATGTTGATTCTCTCTTCCGCCATTCTTTCCATTTCAACTCCTTTCCGGCTGCTGCGGTTCGACTTCGCTCACCGCCCTGAGCTTGTCGAAGGGTAGCAGCGGCACGTTGTCTGCACACAAGAGCTGCCAGGGCGGGCCGCCGAGCCCTGCACCGGATGGTGCGAGGGCGAGACGGCGGCCTGCGCCGTATGGTACCGGCCGGCGGTACAGAAGGGCGCGTCAGCGCCGCCAGCCCTCCGCGTACCCGTTTTCACTCGCGGCCCGCCAGCGCTGCCACGCTAGGACCGCTCCAACCACCACGGCCGGCACCGTCCACGCCAGGAGGAAAACCGCCAGCCGAGCCGGCTGCGGCAGCGCGAAGCGCTGCCCGAGCCATGCCAATCCCCGCCACAGCAGCGGGGCCGAAACCGCGCCCATAACCCATGACAGTGCGCACGACACCCACAGCGCCCGCATCCGCGCCTGGTGCTCGTGGAGTTCTCGGGCGCGCAGCCGCAGCCGGACTTGCGTGGCGCTCACGAGAGCGGGATTGATCTGAACCACCAGCGAACGCAACGACTGCACGGTGCGCTCAGTCCGCTCGGCGTGTGCTCGACACCCGGCACAGCGCTCCAGGTGCTCGTCCAGCCAGGCGCGTTCGGTGGCGGGGATGCCTTCCACCAGCTCAGCGTCCATGAGCCGCGCGGCGCGCGCATGAATGTCTTCGCTCATGCGTTTCCTCCTTCCAGTAAGGCACGCAGCGTTTCCAGGCCGCGGTAGAGCCTCGACTTGATCGTGGACAGCGGCGCCCCCACCACCTCGGCTATTTCGTTCAACTCCAAATCTTCTTGGAAGCGGAGCATCAGGACTTCGCGGTAGGCAGGAGGCAAGTGGCGCAGCGCTCCCGCTACGCGGGCAGCTTCTTCCCCTCGCGCGACCTCCTCAAACGCCGTCGTGGCATGCGGCGCTTCCAGCTCGAGCGGCCTCGTAGCGCCTGGGGCCTCGAGCAGCGCCTCGAGGCTCTCGGGCTGCCGGCGGCGCAACAGGTCAATGACCAGGTTCCGGGCAACCGTGAACAGCCACGTCTCGAACTTCCATCGGGGGTTGTATTGGTGGCCCTTTTCGAGTACCCGCACCCAGGTTTCCTGGAAGAGGTCCTCCGCTGCCTGGCGCCTTCCTGCCAGCATGAGCAGGTAACGGAAAAGCCGATAGTGGTATTGCTGAATCAGGCGGTCGAGCACATCGACATCGCGCCTGCGCAACCCCCGGGCAAGCTCTTGCGCTTCCTGCTCCATCGGATTCGCAAACCAACAAATCGTCCGCTCCATTCTAGTCCTGAATACGCAATAGCCTCCCGAAAAGACGCACCGTGTGGAGAGGGCCTTACCCTGCGCGGTCCTTGGTAGCGGGGAGGTTTGCCTTGCGGCTTCGTCGTCTGCCGGCGGCCCGAAAGGCCCTGGCTGCGCGCCGCCTGGCTCGCTGAGGGAGAGCCGACATAAAGTCGCTGTACGTTCCCCAAAGTGGATTTGACGCGCCAAGGCGGTTGCAGGCGGGTCTTGCTTCGCGGACGACTAGAGACCTAGGCCATGACCCGGCGAACGCTCCTGGGGCATCCTGGCGCGTCTGGAGGGCATTCTATAGCCCCTTTCGGTTCCGGACGCAGGTCGCGCCGGCGGGCCCTTCTGAGCCCCCGTGGGCGACGGAGGGCTCGGTTACTCTGTCGGCTGGAACCGGCGTTGCTGCCTGATTCTTTCACTCCCACCAATTGCTCGCCAAGGTTGCCCCACCGCGTTGTTTGTTGATTCTCCAACCGGTTAACAGCGTGCCGCATTTGGTCCCGCGTGTGCGGGATTGCCATGTGTCCGGCCACTTAACTTCGGGGCCGGGGTTGAATCGGTCGTCCACTCGGAGGTTCTCCCATGCGCGACCTTATCTGTCTGGTTTTGGCAACGATGCTTTTCGGTTACTCAACTCTAGAAGCGAGAGTAGGCGCTTCCGGCGCGGTTCCCCTTAGGCAGGCGGAATCCGCGCAAAAGCCAACCGTCAAAGAACGCATTCTGGAAATTCCACCTGGAACCATGATCGAAGTGCGCCTGCTGAACAAGCAGAAAATCCGCGGCAGACTGGGCGAGATTACGGATGAGGGCTTCGACGTCCAGATAGCTCGAGGAAACAAGATCGAGACTCAGAAGGTTGCCTTCACGGATGTGAAGTCGCTCAAGAAATTCGAGAGCGGTGAGGCGGGCAAGATGGCAGGCGGGGTTGTAATTGGCATTCTGGCAGCGCTCGGCATCTTGGCGGTAATTGGGATCATCGGGGCAGCCGCCAGTCATTGAAGGTGGCAATGATTTCCCGGCGCAATGAGCAGTTCGCACAACATTGTTGCCAACGTTTGTGGCGCCTGCATTTTGGTTCGAAGACTTGGGCCACGGAGTTACCCAACGACTCCGCGGCACGCACCGCTCTGCTGAACACTCAACTCTAGCTTGGAGGTTCTCCCATGCGTGACCTCATCTGTCTGGTTTTGGCAACGATGCTTTTCGGTTACTCAACACTGGAAGCGAGAGTGAGCGCTTCCGGTGCGGTTCCCCCTGGGCAGGCGGAATCTAAAGCCAAGCCAACCGTCAAAGAACGCATTTTGGAAATCCCTTCCGGAACCATAGTCGAGGTCCGCCTCCTGAACAAGCAGAAGCTCAGAGGCCGGTTGGGTGAGATTACGGACGAGGGCATCGCCTTGCAGACAGCGCAAGGAAACAAGATCGAGACTCGGAAGATCGCCTTCAATGACCTGAAGTCCTTCAAGAGGGTTCAGGAGAGCAAGGCTGGAAGGACGGTTGGCTGGGCGGTAGTTGGCGTTCTGGCTGGACTCGGAGTTGTTGCGCTGGTCTTTGCTGCCCGAATGGATTGAGCCGCCACCCGCGAGCTACAGGAGATTCTTGTTTGGACCCAGTACGCGCCGATCCATTACGTCGGCTTCCGCATCGGCGTGACGTTCTGCTGATGGGTGGGAGCCGGCGAAAGGAAAGGCTCTGAGGAGAAAGGGGGCAGCCATGCGCAGACACATCTTCGCAATTATCGGAGCGCTTCTGCTTGCCGGCTCGGCTTCTGCTCAGAAGCCCCCGAATTCTTGGGACAACTTGAAGCAACTGGTCCCGGGCGAAGCCGTCCGCGTTGTGCTCAATGACGCCAAGTCCTATCAGGACAAGTTCGAACTGGTCAGCGACGAGGCCATCACAGTGCGGCTGGCGGCGGGCGAGCAGAGCTTCGCACGCCAGGACATTCTCCGCGTGTCGGCGAAGGGGGATCCTCACCGGATGCGAAACGCCCTTATTGGAGCGGGCATTGGCGCAGGCGTTGCCGGGGCGCTGGCGGCGAAGAATTACCATAACGACCCCGAGAGTGGCGCATATGCAGTGGCGCTCGGGATACCGTTCGCGGCGGTGGCGGGGGCCGGTGTCGGCGCCGTGATGCCAACGGGCGGATGGCACGACATCTATCGGGCTCGATCGACTGCCACTCGAGTGCCTCGCCGACAGGCAGGACCGTGATGGCCGGTAGCACACCAAAACGACGGGCGATCTTGGCCTGCACGCTTATGAGTGTGGCGATGGCTACCGCATTCTGCCCAGCGCAAGACCTGCCCGAGAAGGCTGACTGGAACAACCTCCGGCATTTGGTGCAAGGGGCGGAGATCCGCGTGGTGCTCAACAACCGCAAGTCGTTTCGCGCCAGGTTTGAGACCTTCGACGGCGAGGCCATCGTCGTCAGCGTGGCCACGGGAAGAGAGATTCTGGCACGAGAAAGCATTCTTCGCGTCTCCGTCAGAGCCCCGCGACACGTCAGGCGGAACATCATGATCGGCGTGGCAGTCGGAGCAGCCGGCGGCGCGAGTGTGGTGGCGCTCACTTGCCGCCATGCGGAGTGCCGCGGGCCCGTGGAAGGTATTGGAGCATTGTTCGGGATGCCCGTCGGGGCTCTTGTGGGCGGAATCATGCCTACCGGTGGGTGGCATGAAGTCTATCGGGCCCCGGCGACGGCGGCGAGTAAGTGAGCTGGCCTCCCCGGCAAAGAACGCCGCGTAGGCGCCGGCCGTCGAAGGATCCCTGCAACGTGGCAACGTCTTTGCTAAAATGAGAGCAGACGAGCGGAATGAGGCACTGGGGGAAAAAGCTCCAGGCAGCCTCCAGTCGGCCAAACAGTCCGTGTCGTGGGAGGCGCAATATGACCACGACGGCTTTCCCGCATCGCCACTCCGCACGGCGGCTGCTCGTAGGCTTCTGGGTTGGAATGCTGGCTCTAGTTTCCGCGTGCGCTCGGGTGGAAGCAGACGGCAATCCGCTGGTGAGCCGCGCAACCTTCCCGCAGGCGAGTGAAACGCCGCCGGCTCTTTCTGGCGAACAGGTCGTCGAGCGGGTAGCGCCTTCTGTGGTCCTGATCCTGGTGGGCGAGCGTGCCGGGCAACTCTCGGGGGTAGGGTCCGGCCTCATTACTCGGCCCGACGGAGTTCTTCTCACTGCCTACCATCTCATTAAGGACGCGCGAGTAGTCCAGGTTCGTCTGAAAAACGGTGAGACCTACGACAACGTCGAGCTCCTCGCCTTTGATGAGCGTCGCGACGCCGCCGCGCTGCGCATCCCGGCGCGTGAGCTCCATGCCCTGCCTGTGGCCAAGGCCGAGGAAGCCAAGCCGGGCGAGACGGTCTACGTCGTTTCCAACCCAGGCGCGCTTTCCTGGACCGCGTCCTCGGGGGTGTTGAGCGCAATCCGCCAAGCCGATGAGGTGCCGGGCGCGGGCTCGGGGTACCGTTTGCTCCAGTTCACCGCCCCGGTTTCCCCGGGCTCAAGCGGGGGTGCCCTGGTGGATGCGCAAGGCCGCGCCTTGGGAATGGTGATCGCGTCGCGCCAGGGTCAGAACCTCAACTTTGCGGTCCCGATTGACTCTGTTGTAGGCCTCGCCGACAAAGCGGGTCTAAGCGTTCTGGGCGCGGGCCGGGGTCTGCATTTGCCCCAGGGGGAGCGACCGCCGGCACCGTCCGTGCCCGCCGGCGTTGGCAAACGCGATCCCATCGAGATTATGCGTTCCGTTCGAACGGTCTATATCGGGGGCACGGACCTTTTTCCCGCCGAGCCGATCGAGAAGAAGCTCTTTGAATGCCCGGAGTTTAAGGAGGGCAGCCTGGTGATTGTGCAGGACGCGAGTGGCGCCGATTTGGTGGTCGAGCTCAGCCGTAAGGCGTGGACGTGGGACTTCACGTTTCGGATCGTGCATCCAGCCACCGGCGTCATTCTCGGGAGTGGAAAGGTCATTGCGTGGGACGGCGTGCGCGCGGCGCCGGGGATTGCCAACCAAATCATCAAACGCCTGAGAGAGTTGCGCCCGGCCCCCGCACCTGAGACGAAGAAGAAATGAAAAAGCTAGCTCTTGGTCGGGTGGAAGCGGCTCTCGTTAGCTCTCGCCGGCCGCCATGCCGCGGTAGGTTTCCGGGTCGTCCACGTCAACGAGGATTCCCGCATCGCTGACTTCCACGAATTCTGTCACATCGTGATACTTCCGAATCACAGTGTTCGCACCCGTCCCAGCGCCCAGCCTGTCGAGTTCCGCGAAGAGACTCCGCGCGATCAGCACCGGATGACCGCGCCGGTTTTGATGGGTGGGAATCACCACCGGCGCGCTCGAATGCTGAAAGGCGGTGATTAGCCTTTGCACCGTTTCCGAGGACACTTGGGGGTGGTCGACGAGGCACAATACGATTGCCGCACACTCCGGCGTGGCCAGCGCGCGAAGCCCCGCCTGCAAAGAGGAAGCCTGCCCGCGCAAGTAGTTTGGGTTGAGGATGAACTCCGCGCGCGGCAGATTCACGGCGCGCTGAATCTGCTCCGCGTGGTGGCCCAGCACGACGGCGACGCGCTCGATGCCGGCATCGCGCAAGACGTTGAAGATGGTCCCGAGAAACGTCCGGCCACGATAGGTGAGCAGAGCCTTGTCGGCCCCCATGCGTGAGGACTCACCGGCGGCAAGAATCAGTCCTGCGATCATTGGAAGATAGGGCTCAGAGGAGCATCGTGCAGATTCTGTGAAGCCTTCAGCCGTCAGTCGTCAGCAGTCAGTTGCCAGTTCCCAGTCGTCAGCATTCAGAATTCCTCATTCACAATTCCCTGTTCACTATTCTGACTTCTGACTCCTCACTTCTGTCCTCTGCTTGGAAAATGCCATCGATGCTACCGACGGCACAGCATTTCGCCTCACCGCGATCATCTCCGCGACGATCGAGACCGCGATTTCCTCCGGCGTCAGGGCTCCGATATCGAGGCCGATGGGCGCGTGGACGCGCTGCAGCTTCTCCGCCGGCACGCCCTCGCCCTCCAGAACCTTATGAATCTCAATGATCTTCCGCCGGCTCCCGATCATGCCGATGTAGCGCGCGGGCGTGGTCACGGCCCAGCGAAGGCAATCCAGGTCACCCTTGTGCCCGCGCGTCACGATGACCAAATAGGAACGATCGCTCACCTGGAGCTTGCGAAAGGTCTCTTCCCAAGGGCCGGCGTGAGTTTCCACGGCTTCGGGAAAGCGCTCTTTGTTGGCGAAGGCCGGGCGATCGTCAATAACGATGGTGTCAAAGCCCGCCAGGCTGGCGACTTTGGAGACGTAGAGCGAAACATGCCCGCCACCGAAAAGGTAGAGCGTGGGAGTCGCCAGGATGGGTTCAACAAAAATGTCCAGCGAGCCGCCGCAGATCAGGCCGTTGTCGTACTCGGGGTTCGCGTTCAGGTTGAAGTGCAACCGGCGCGGCTTCTCCTCGCGCATGACGTCCTGCGCCACGGACCACACTTCCGCCTCGACGCACCCGCCGCCCACCGTGCCCACCATCGACCCGTCGTCACGGATCAGGATCTTCGAGCTCTCGTAGCTCGGGATCGAGCCCTGCACCTGGATAATCGTGGCCAGCGCCGCCTTGCGCCCTTCTTTCCTGAGCCGGGCGATTTCCGCAAAGATATCCATCGCGTCTCCGAACCAGAATAATGGCGGGGTTCCCGCGTGTCAATCAGGAAGGAGCAGGTAGATTCTCCCTTGTGTTTCGAGGGGCTTTTTCTCCCCTGAAGTGCCCGCCACGACGAGAAGAAGCTACCACGAACCAAACGGCGGATTCTTCGTGGAGATCGCTTCGGTGTCGGACCGCTCGTGTTAAGATGGCGGCCGCAGCATCGTAATTATCGGAGGAGTGTCGCTATGAAAGCTGTGCGGTTTCACGAGCATGGTGGTCCGGAAGTTCTGAAGTACGAAGACGCGCCGGACCCCAAGATTCAGCCGCATGAGGTTTTGGTCAGAGTCAAAGCGTGCGCGTTGAACCATCTCGACCTCTGGCTGCGTGGGGGAGTCCGTGGCTGGGTGCTTCCCCTGCCGCATATTGTGGGGAGCGATATCTCCGGGGAAGTGGCGGAAGTCGGCGTGCTGGTCACGCGGCTCAAGCCTGGCGATCGCGTTCTGCTCTCGCCGGGAATCAGTTGCGGCCAGTGCGCGGCTTGCTTCAAAGGGCTGGACAGCGCCTGCCGCAGCTACACGCTGTTCGGCGTGATGGTCGACGGCGGCTACGCGGAATACGTCAAATCACCGGAGATAAACGTGATTCCCATTCCCGGCGACTTGAGCTTTGACGAAGCCGCGGCGGTGCCGCTGGTTTTTGTTACCGCCTGGCATATGCTCTTCGCGCGCGCCGGCTTGCAGCCCGGGGAAGACGTGCTGGTCATCGGTGCGGGCTCCGGCGTCGGCAGCGCTGCCCTCCAGATTGCCAAGCTCGTGGGAGCGCGCGTCATCGCTACCGCGGGGACAGACGCAAAGCTTGAACAGGCGCGGGCGCTGGGCGCCGACGAGGTCATCAACCACACGAAGCAATCCATCAGCGAAGAGGTCAAGCGCCTCACCGGCAAGCGCGGCGTGGATGTCATCGTTGAGCATGTCGGCGCAGCGGTCTGGGAAGCGTGCTTTGATTCCCTGGCCACCTATGGGCGGCTGGTGACGTGCGGTGTGACCACCGGCGCGGAAGTAAAACTCAATGTGCAGGCGCTGTTCGGCCGCCAGCGCGCCCTCCTGGGTTCATTCATGGGCGGCAAAGGCGAGCTGATGGAGGCTCTGAAACTCATCGGGGAACGCAAGCTCAAGGCGGTAATTGATTCCACGTTCCCGCTGCAAGAAGCAGCGGCTGCCCAGCGGAAAATGGAAAGCCGCGACTTCTTTGGGAAAATCCTGCTGCGTTGCTGAGCCGACTTTCCGGGTCCTTAGTCAGGGTCAAGCGGTTGTCCGGCGGTCGGATAAAGTCTTCAAGGACTCCTGCATGCCTCCCCGATCGCTCTCCAGTGAGTGGGAGTTCAAATGGCTTGCCAACCGAGCCGCCGCTCAAGTTAAAGAGAGTTGTATGGCGTGAATTGACTTGATGGATGAAGCGCTGTAAAAGGTGGCATCAGGAAGGAGGAGCACCGGGACCATGGGAGCAAACGGCAGAAAAGGGAAGCTGGAAATGCTGTCCGAGTTCCTCCGTGAGGCTTCGGTTCTCGTTCTGGTATTCGTTCCTCTGGACCTGTACACGCGAGGTATGTTCTCGGCGTGGAGGACCGCAATCGTGATTTTGTTTAGCGCTGGTATCCTGGCTTTCGGTATAATTATTGAGAGGATGAGGCCGTGAACGAACTAGCCGCCCTTTCCATGGTCGGTGGTTACTGCGCTACGCTGTTCCTCTTCGGTATGGTCGCGATTAAGGTCGAAGAGAGGCGGAAGATAAAGGAAAAGCAACGTCAGCGTTCGCTCGTCCCACCGGACCTTGGTGGGCCGACCGAGCCGTCCGTGAGTGCGCACAGGGGCTATGATGCCCCGGTTGCAGCGGTTCGCCTTGTGGCGGGATTGCTGACGTACATCTTAGGGTTCATCACCGGAATCCTCGGGCTTAAACGAACTCGATGAGTGCATTCACGAACCGATCCGCTGAGTCATCAGGTTTCGAAGGGCTCATCTTCACCAAGCTCGATCAGGCGGTGAATTGGGCGCGCAAGTCCTCGATTTGGCCCCTGAGCTTTGGCCTGGCCTGCTGCGCCATTGAGATGATGTCCACTGGAGCGTCGCGGTTCGACCTGGCGCGCTTCGGGGCGGAGGTCTTTCGCGGCTCCCCGCGCCAGGCGGACTTGATGATTGTTGCCGGGCGCGTCTCGCAAAAGATGGTCCCGGTCATCAAAAAGCTTTACGAGCAGATGCCGGAACCCAAGTGGGTCATTTCGATGGGTGCCTGCGCTACCTCGGGCGGGGTCTTCAACAACTACGCCATTGTCCAGGGGGTGAACCAGTTCCTTCCCGTCGATGTCTACGTCCCTGGCTGCCCTCCCCGGCCGGAACAGTTGCTTCACGCCATCATCATGCTGCAAAAGAAGATCGAGCGGCAGCGCGGCTCCTTCAAAGAGGCTGTCCTGCACGCCAAGTAGCTTCCCCGTCCAAAATCGAAACTGGAAGCTGGAAAATGGAAACTCGAAAATGCATATCCGGCGCGCTTTTCGTTCTGGTGCGCGGACCGGTCACCACCGTTCTTGCTTCTGGTAGGGGAGGGCTTTGCCTTGCCGCAGGCGGGACAGACGTTGCACTCGGTCGGGTTTCCGCACAAGCCCCTTTTTGCGGTATCGCCCTTTTTGACTTTCGACTGTCGACTTTCGACTGGCTCAGGAGCGCGGAGAATTTCAAATACGTTTGGCTAGGTCTGTATGCCGCGCCTCAAGTAAGCCGAGATCACGATGACGACCATGGCCAGCCCGAAGGCGATGGAAAGCCATAGCTGCCGCCGGGCGCGGAACCTGTTAAGGGCCTTCAAGGGCAGCGTCAACGCGAACACGATAGCGAAGATGAAAAATGCTAAAACGATCTTCACCGTAAGCCACTTCCAATAGGTCCCCCAAGGGGCTTCCCACGCTGACAGCCGGATGTTTCCCACGCCTGAGACTAGCAATAGCGCAATCGCCGACCAGGTAACCCAGCGGAATCTTCCCAGCACAGCCTTCATCAGTATGTCCTGCTGCTCGGGGTTCAGCCGTCGCACTGAGGGAAGCACGATCAGCAGCAGGAAGCCCATTCCCCCGACGCCGAGGACCGCCGCGGTCACGTGGATCCACTGGGCCAGAGTGCCCATCAGTTGTCCCTCGACAAAAACGCTTGGCGAATTCTAGCCATTTCGGGCTCATAAGGGCAAGGTGAAAGGGGCGACGATAGCCAAGTGATGGATGCTCGTTTAAAGAGAAGTACTGATTGATACTGCTTGCCCTCGGGCAGCCTCCGGGAAGGGCAGCCGGTAGCGCAGAATCGCCCCCAGCGGGTCGGCGGCTTGTGACCTGATGGCCAATCAACAGCCGGGGAGTTAAGTGCCGCTACAGCTAAGAAATTTCCTGGAGGAAGCGGCATTAAAAAACCGGCCCGCCATTAAGATCGGCGGACGCTACCACGTTGCTTCTTCAGCCGAGGGCTTCTCGAATCTGGTCGATCTGGCTGGCAAGCTCAAAATCTTTTTCGGTAACGCCACCCTCGCTGTGCGTCGACAGGCTGATGCCCACCACGTTGTACTGAATCGTGATGTCGGGATGGTGCCCGGCGCTCTCCGCTGCTTCGGCCAGCTTGTTGACAAACGCTAGCGCCGGCATAAAGGACTTGAAGGTGAACTTCTTCTGGATGGCTTTGCCCGCGAGCGTCCACTGTTGCATCTTCTTCAGTTTTTGCTGGATTTCGCCTTTGCTTAGTGCCGCCATGGCTGCTCCTTGGTGGGCGCGGAAGGCGCGAAATCCGCGACCTGGATTTCTGCCTCCGTCCCTTCGAGTCTCTGCCGCACGAACTGACAGAGTTCTGGATTCCAGTGGTCTCGCGCCGAAACAGGAAACACCCGCTTGGACGCGAGGATTTGAGGGTTAAGATCGGGCCAGGTTCGCAGATTCAAGCGGGGCCCGACAGGAACGAGCGCGTCCGCCTGCTCCAAAAACTGCCGGGCGGAAGTTTTGAAGTCGCGACGCGAACTATCGAGCACCACTACGTAGACCGCCGGCTTCAAAAAGCTCAGGATACTGTTGCTCTCGATGATGACGTGGTCGTCCGAATGCAGAGCTTCAAAGAGGCTGGGCAGCGCTTGCGCAAGCTGACCCTGACGGACACGCAGCCAGAGCGAGCGCTGCGCCCCCGCCGCCAGGAACCGGCAGGTATCGCCGCGCCCGCGGCGGTTTTCTTCCTCGGTAAGGACAAACGCGGGCGCGCTACGGGGGCAGTCGGATGGGTCTCCGTCCCGTGAGCAGATACCATGTGCGGCGTGGGTGATTTTCACTGCCGTCCAGGCGAGCGAATTCAGACCCCGAATTATCCCCACCATCACCGAGGTTTTGCCGATTTTCCGAGAGTGGCCGCCGACTACTACCACCTGCATCTTTTCCAACTTACACCGTCGTGATTACCGTTGAGTATAGAAAGGCGCCTGCGCCAAGTCAAACGCGAGCCGCTGCTAGGATACACTCCCGACTCCCGAACCCGGAATCCCGAATCCCGATCATGCTACGGTTTGCCGGGAGCCGCTCAGCCCGAGCGATGCGGTTCGGGTCTGGCTTGGTCTGCATTCGGAGAAGACATGGAAATGCCGCAATCCCGCAATGCGGGACGGGAGTTGCGCTACGTGCTGCGAATGCAGTGCTCCAGTCCGGAGAACAGTGACGAGTGCCAAGTGACGGCTGATGAGCAAAGAACAGGGGCTGGGGGCGGAAGTGCAGGGGATGGGCGGTGTAGAAAGGTGCTGTCGCGGCAGGGCGAGACTCTAGCTCACGTTAGTGCACCGCAGGCATTACAAAACCGTGTGTGCGCCAAGCACGCTGCCCGGTTTTTGAACTTCGTGGTAGTTCAAGTCCGCCGGTGACTTGATGCCGACGCGAGCCGCACTCCGGACCAAGGAGCTCGATGGGGACTACGGGAGCGAGGTGCCGCAACGTTCGGGCCAAATACAATGATTTCGCGGCCATCGCGGTTCCGTTGGTGGGCGCTGTAATTGAGGGTATAGACTACGGAATCCAGGCCGCTATAGAGGCGGCGAACCGTTGCGCAGTTGTCGTACGAAACGACCCACGGCTGCTGCATGTGGGAGCGCAAAATCCCCGCAATGCGCGCGTGATCCTCTTCTGAGTAGTGGTTTTCGTAAAGAGATTGACCTTTCTTTACATAGGGCGGGTCGAGATAGAGAAAGGTAGGACCCTGTATGGCTGGCACGACCTTCAGGAGGAAGTCGGCTGCGTCCATCCGGAAGACGTGTATTCGGTGGCGCCGCCGGGCAACCAATCGTACCTTCGCGGCGAGGTCCTCGCGATTGAAGCGTGCATCCATCTTCCAGCGTCCAGCTTGGCGTCTACCGCCAATCACCCCTCCACGCAAAATTCCTGACCGGTTGACTCGGTTCAGGTAGAACGCGGAGAAGGCCAATTCGATCGATGCTCGCCGCGAACGCCTGAGGATGGCTCTTTGTCTGTCCCACTCGGGTAGTGTGAAGCGTGCGTTATCGATTCGGTTGCAGAGTTCTTCGGGGTCACTCGTGCAGAAACGCCAAAAACTGTAGATCGCCAAGTCGATATCGTTCAGATAAATGTCGCTCACGACCTCGCTGAATAAGAGGTTCAATGCCGCGCCCGCCCCCCCACAGTAGGGCTCAACGTAGCTGGGATTCTGGAGCCCGTTTGTCTTGATTACTTCGCGGAGATACCCGGCGAGCGCGTTCTTTCCGCCTGGATATCGCAGAGGTGTGTAGGTTGATGGCATAGGGTCAGGCCCAGAGAAGCGCCAGGAAAGGCTCGTAGTTGTCCCAGTGCCTGCGGAGTTCTGACGGAACCGGATGCCACTGTGGGTTGTGCACGTATTCGTGCAAGGTGGCGAGCGAAAAGAGGCTGTCAGGAGTGGAAAATGCGGCGCGTACCGGCTTGATCGCTCGTCTTACTGCGTCGCCCCTTGTATCTTCGAGATGCTTGATGGCGCGTTCTGTACGCTGAGAGAGTTTGTCGCTTTGGTTACGTGGGAGACTGTACTTTTCCAAGTAGCCGTTCACACTCATCTCGATAAACGTGCGAAACAAGACCGCTATGGCGTTCGGATAAGTTGCGAGCCTGAGGTGTTTCAACTCCCAAAGGATTGGGTCGACTCGATGCAGCTTTGCAGGCGCAAACACGCGGAAAGACCTGGGTACGAGGGCCGTTCGAGCTTGGGGTGCAAGACTTCTCGGCTTCTTTGGCTCGGCTGCCCCTGGGGCTGCCCCCCCTTCCGCGTCTGGTGGGGCTTCATGCGTTGCCGATGGATCCTCCTTGAGGTTCAGACCAGCCTGCAAGCCTTCCGCATACTGACGCCGCTTTCCCTTGTTATAGATCACCTCGACCCTCAGGCCTCCGTCCTTACTCCAGTCCTCCACCAGACGCCGGGCGAGCCGTTTGCCTCCATCCCCTGCCAACCGAAATACAACGCCATCCGGGCCGGCTTTTCCGTGCAAGATACGTTGCACCTCTCTGTCTTTCAGGACACGCGTCAAGCTCGACACGTTCACGCTGTTTGCCTCGTTTTCCGTTATCCATTCCCTGCTGACCGCATCGTCCAGGTACCGGAAGGCGGCTGCGTGCTGTTCGGAGCGGCCGCTTCGCATATTGAACCGCCCGCGTTGCATGCTGTCCCACCCGACTATGCCCGCGCCCTCGTTTTCGCCGGTATGCCGGTTCAAGATCCATTCCTCGACTGCCGGCGGATCGGAGAAAACCGCGCACTGCAGACGGTTCGGGATCAATGAGGGGGCGTCCTTGACGATGTTTCGATACCGCGCAACCAGACTCTCCTGGCGGGCGAGGTAGGGGTTGCCTAGAAGCTTCAGCGCTGCCACACGGCGATTGCCCTCCTTGACCACATAGCGGTTCGGCTTCTGCTCGCTGGGAATGACGGCGACCCGATCCAGCGGGCTGATCCCGTGGGCCGCGATGTGCGCCGCCAACTTGAGCGTCTTCGGTGACGCAGCGAGGTGGGCGATCATTTCATCTTGAGGTAAGGGTTTGGCAAAGCGCGGATTCTGTTCGTCGAGGACCAGTGACTCAATATCGAGGGTCTTCTGAGTGACATCGCCATTGTCCATGTGTCAGGAACCTCCTCCGACACGTAACGCTGCGACGGCTAATGATAACAGAAAAGTCAAGTGTACCGGGCGACCTTATTCCGTGGTGCGGATAGATCCAAGCCACGGTCACCGCCTTCCTTACCGCGGGTGGGGCAGGACATGCCGGCCCTGGGCATGTCTGCGACCGACAAGGGCGCAGGACTGCCGGCAACGCGGCGCCACTCTTGGGCACAGAATCATCCACAGACGTCAAGAAAACGATGCGCCACCCGGCGGGAACCTGAGCCCGATTTATCCTAATTGTTAGCTGAATAGCTTCCTCTTCCCTAGGAAGTACGCTAACCACGCGACACCAATTACGAACCGCGCCGCCGCATGCGTAGGGTCGTTTGGATTAGTCAGAACGTAGACGACACCAGAGGCTCCGAACAGGACTGAAGCCAAATAGGCGAGGTAGAGTCCAAACTTGCGTAGTTTGAATAGCCCCACGACGCATGCGAAATTGATGATCGCGGTCAACAATCTCTCAGTCCTTTCGGCAGATGTTCGAGCTCTGTCGAGAACGCCGAGCACATTTACTATGCCCCAGAGTAAGCTGAGAACAGCAAAGAGAAATGCGGCGCCTGGAAGACTGCGTGGGCGGGTGCCCGCCGTTGAGGAAGGCCCTGGCCGAGGTTTGTCGCTGATTTGGTGGCGGGCTGGCTCTTGGTGGTTTCCCATCGGAATTCACGAAACAATTTCGAACGTAAACCAAACGTTAGCCCCGCTCGTCGGACCTTGACGTCCAATGCGTCGCAGCCGGTACTGCGTCTGAAATTTGTCAGCTGCCAGCGCGACAGAATGCCAGTGCGAAGTAGACGGCGGGTACGGATGCCCTGCGGCCATTCTTCCGAGCTACAGTTTGTCAAGCTTCTTTACAACGTCCTCCGGAAGCGGCCCGGGCTCGACGTACCCAGGGGATGGTTGCTCATCCGTCGGAGATTTCCAGTTTCGCTCATCCGAAGGTAGTATTTCCACTACCGGCGACTTCTTTTCGGAAATCAGGCCCTTGTTCTTAAGGAAGCGAACGAAGTCGTCCAGGCAAGCCCGGCCGTGGGGATCGACCGTTGCCGCCTTCCCGTTGATCTTTACGAACGCGGCCTCGATACACTGATCAAGAAGACGGACCGACGGATACAGTAGGACGCCTCGCTGATCGAGACCAACGTCGGCGGCATGGCGCTCCCCGCCTCGTTTGGTGAGCCATTCCCTGAACCGCAACTCGTGTGCGAGTGCGTCCTCGCTGCTGGCCAGACGGTGGAGACCAACTATCGAGTCTTCTCCGCCGCCTACGTAGGTTCTGAAGATGAACTCGTCCGCCTGCTTCAATTCAATGCTCGTCGCTGCTTTGAATTGCTTGACGGCGCGCTTCCGCTTGTGTCGGTCGAGCTTGTCACTCAAGAAGAGTGACGGAATGATGATTGCCAGGATCGCTGCAATCCCGATAAGGAAGTAGGGGACCACACGAACCAACTGAGTGGCCCATGAGCCCGCAAACGCGCCTGCCCAGAAGGAGACACGCCCGAGTTCCCTATATGGTTCACGGACCAGGATATGCTTCACCCCGGCGATGTGGCCAACCGGGGAGACCGCCGGCGACTGGCCTGCGGGATGAAGCACCAATAGTTTTACGAGAAAATACTGGTGGGCTTCCAAGATGACATCCTTAAAGTGCACGACATCGCTCGATGGCGAAAGAATCGAGAGGTTTTTGCTAAGATACTCGTTACTAGTTCCCGCGATATCAGACCTGATGATTTTACCCGCCTCAATGTGAAAGCCAATTGGGTCCTCAGGATCATAGTCTCCTTTGAGGATGTCCTTAGAACTGTCATTGACTACCTTTATGGAAAGAACTCGCAACGATAGGTTTTGTTCTCTTATGTTGAGGCCGTCGAAAAGGATTTCGAGCTTCGGCAGGTTCTCCTTGATATCGAGCACGGCTGTGCTTGTAAGCACATCAAAGTAGAGTTTGGGATGTTTGTCAGCGATGAACCGATCATAGATAGTGAGCGTCCCAAACAGGACAGCCAGCAGGAAACCGAGGAAGGACCAAGAGAACTTTCGGTCAAGGTCGCGAAACAGGCCGAAGAAGGACATGCCTACTACCTCTCCTTACGTCCCCAGTGTGCATATTATACTCCGCAAGGCGGGCTGGCGCAGACCTCGTCGCACGGCATTTGAATTCACAATTTAACAGCTGTCTGCAATGACCTACGTCCACTTCCTGCGACCACCTTGTTTCTTATTCTTTGTATTGGTTAACGGCGTCCCTGATGCGACGCACGGTTTCGGGTGTGAGCAGGACATCGCCGCAAGCGCTGCAGACCTCGGCGGGAACGTGGTCGATCACCATCACCTCACCCCGGTGTTTGACCGTATGGACGACTGTCCGAGCTTCATAGGCACCGGGGCATCCCTCAATGGTACATTTCACGGCTGGCTTTTCCTCTCGCGCGGCGTGACCCACTTCGGCGGCCGGGGTTCGTAAGCCGTAATCAAGATTAGCAGTGGCTGCGCCGTTGTGCAAACGATGTGGAGTGGGGAGCCACCCTTGGGGCTTTCTCAACCGTGGGTCTTTTGCTCCGACGAACCCACGGTTAAATCCAACAACGATTTGACCGTGGGTACCAACTGGATACCAAACGTTGGGAGCGATGCGGTCTGGCCGGGGGGCGTTCCGGCAAGTTAGAATGGTAGCAGGGGCTGATCATGATTCACGAGATCCTTCCCGTGGGGATGCTGGCCTGCAACTGCTCGGTGGTCGGCGATGACGCGACGGGAGAAGCTGTAGTGATTGACCCGGGGGACGACATCGAGCGGGTGCAGGAAATTCTTGCCCAGCACAACCTGCGAGCGAAATATATTGTCGCAACGCACGCGCACATCGACCACGTAGGCGGCATCGAAAAGCTCAAGCGAGCCACCGGAGCCGCCGTGCTGATGCACCGAGCCGATTGGCCGCTCTACCAGAATCTGGCCGCGCAGGCGGAATGGCTCGGCGTGCGCGCCCCGGGCGTTGTGGAGGTGGATCAGTTTTTGAAGGAAGGCGACGCGTTGCGGTGCGGGTCGCTGGCACTCGAAGTCCTGCATACCCCCGGACACTCGCCGGGCAGCCTTTCGCTTCACCTGCCGGGCAGTCAGTCAAGAATCTTCAGCGGGGACACGCTTTTTCAGGGCAGCATCGGCCGGACGGATTTGTGGGGCGGGTCATTCGACCAAATCTTGCGTTCCATCCAGAGCCGGCTGCTCATCTTCCCCGACGAAACGCCGGTGTTTCCGGGCCACGGATTCCCCACGAGCATTGGCGAGGAGCGCGCCTCCAATCCATTCCTGCAACAGTTGTAGCACTGCTGGCGAGCGCGGATGCGGCACGCGGCGGCCCTGCCTGGGCTTCTGAGCGCGTTCCGGTAAAGATTGGCGCGAACGTCCAGCCCGGGGCAGGGAAGGCAATTTGGCCTGCCGCCAATTTGGACTACTTGGCTCTTTACAAGGGGGCTATCTTCAGCTAAATTGGACTGGCAACCGCAACAGGGAGGCGAGAGATCCTGTGTTCCTGATGCTGGATACCAGCGTGCGAAAACCGCTTTATGTTCAGATCCGCGACCAGATCCGCGAGCGGATCGTCTCCGGTGCGCTCACGGCTGGGGAGCGCCTGGACCCCAGCCGCAATCTCGCTCAGCGGTTGGGGGTGCATAGGACCACGGTGGGCAATGCCTATGCCGACCTCGAGGCAGAGGGCTTGATTCAAGGGACGGTAGGCCGGGGGACCTTTGTTACGCCCCTGGCCGAAACTTTGCGATCTTCCCGCACGCCCGCGCGCCGCGCTTCGGAGGATTTGTACTGGGACAGCTTTTTCCCTGAGGAGCAGCGCGACGATGCTCTGGGTCGCCTGATGGCGAGCGCCTTTGAGTCCGGCGTGATCTCCTTCGCGGCGGCGCATGGCTCCGAAGAGGTGATTCCCGCGGACCTCGCACGGCGCGCTACGGATGCCGTGCTTCGGCGGGAAGGAGGGAAGATCCTCCAGTACGGATCCAGCGATGGCTATCCGCCGCTGAAAAGCTACTTGCAAGCTCGTCTCCGGCGGGACGGCATCCTCGTGGAACTCGACGAGCTCCTCATTACCAACGGGTGCCAGCAGTCTCTGGACCTGCTGCGCCGGGCGCTCGTGGCTTCCGGGGAGGTGGTGGTCTGTGAAAACCCCACCTATACGGGGTTGTGGCACGTCTTCGACTCGCCGGGGGTGCGACTCTTGGGCGCTCCGGTGGGTCCGGAAGGCATGGACCTCGGCTTCCTCGCCGCGATTCTGGACCAGACGAAGGTAAAGCTCATCCTGGCCAGCCCGAATTTTCAGAACCCCACCGGGCGAACCATGCCGCTGGGGGCGCGCAAGAGGCTGCTGGAACTCGCCACGCGGTTCCAGGTTCCCGTGGTGGAAGAGGATATTTATGGCGTCCTGCGCTATAGTGGTCAGGAGCTGCCTCCCTTGAAGGCTTTGGATGCGGCGGGGCACGTGATTTACCTGAACAGCTTTTCGAAGGTGGGGTTCGCCGGCTTTCGGGTCGGCTGGATTGCTGCCTCGCGGCGTCTGATTGAGCGTCTGCGCTGGTTCAAACAGCGCGCCGACCTGCACACAAACCTTCCGGGCCAGGCGGTGCTCGAAGAGTTCGGGCGACGCGGCTGGCTGGACAAGCTCATTCGTCGGGCCCGCAAGGTCTACGCGCGCAAGCTGGAGGTCCTGCGCCGAGCGGCCGAGCGGCACTTCCCGGAGGCGGTGACCGTGGTCTACCCGGAAGGGGGAATGTCCGTCTGGGTGGAATGGCCGGCGCCGCTTGACGCTGAGGAACTTCTGGTGAAAGCACGGGACCGCCGGGTCATCTTTGCTCCCGCGCGGTACTTCTATTTTCAGAACCCTCGCCACAACGCCTTCCGCTTGTGCTTCACGGGCCTGGCGGATGACCAGATTGAAAAAGGTATAAGCATCCTGGGAGAACTGCTGAAGGGAGAATTGCGCAAGGTCAGGAAGGTGAGGAGAGGCTCGACGGCGGGTACGGGCGTGGCGCTGGTGTGAGAAAAAGTCGAAGAGTCGAAAAGTTGAAAGTCGAAGGTGGAGAGCTTTTGGTTCCGGAGTTTCAACTTTTGGACTTTTCAACTTTTTGACTGCTCTCTAAGGAGATTTCCAATGTGGGAATATGATCAGCAAATGAAATTAAAAGTGGGCTTGGCCGAGATGCTCAAGGGTGGCGTCGTTATGGACGTGACCAACGCCGAGCAGGCCAAAATCGCCGAGGACGCCGGGGCTGTCGCCGTGATGGCGCTGGAACGCGTGCCTGCTGACATCCGCAAGGAAGGCGGAGTAGCGCGCATGGCGTCCATCAAAATCATCCGCGAGATCATGGACGTGGTGACGATTCCCGTGATGGCCAAGGCGCGCATCGGCCATTTTGCGGAGGCTCAGGTGCTGGAGGCCGTGGGCGTGGACTACGTCGATGAGAGCGAAGTGCTGACCCCTGCCGACGAGGAGCACCACATCTATAAGTGGCCCTTCAAGGTCCCGTTTGTCTGCGGTGCGCGCAACCTGGGCGAGGCGCTGCGGCGCATCGGCGAAGGCGCCGCCATGATCCGCACGAAGGGCGAGGCGGGCTCCGGCAATATCGTGGAGGCGGTGCGCCACCTCCGCGCCATCACGGGCGACATCCGGCTGCTCACCACGCTGCGCGAAGAGGAGTTGATGGCGAAGGCCAAGGCGCTGGGCGCGCCGTTCGAACTCGTCCAGTGGGTGGCCCAGCACGGCAAGCTTCCGGTGCCGAACTTCAGCGCGGGCGGGATCGCGACGCCGGCCGATGCCTCCCTGGTGATGCAATTGGGTGCGGAGGCGGTGTTCGTCGGCTCGGGCATCTTCAAATCTTCGGACCCTGCGGTGCGCGCCAAGGTTATCGTCCGCGCGACCACGCACTACAACGAGCCGCAGATTCTCGCGGAGTGCTCGGCGGAAGTGGGCGAAGCCATGCGCGGCCTCGACATCGCCAAGCTTGACCCGAAAGAATTGCTCCAGACCCGCGGGTGGTAGCGGGCAGAAGTCAGGAGACAGGAGTGAGAAGGGGCGCGCGGCTGTGCGCCCCGCGTGGAGTGCGGGAGCTTGCTCCCGCTGGGGGGGCCGGAGCTAGCTCCGGCCGTTGAAGGCGACGGCAAGCCGCCGCACCCTATGACCCGGCAGGGTGGCACAAGAGATGGCGGCTTGGGCCATGTCTGCGAACCTGAACTTTTGCATTCATGCCAGAGGCCGGGATATATGCCCCACCCAACGAGAGGCTACAACAAATCAAGGGATTGCTCTTCGCTCAGCCCAGCGCGCTTGATCTGTGAGCGGAGAAGAAAGGGTGAGACTTAGCGGTGCAAGGGGATAACGATGACGGGGCAGCCGGGTTTCTTCAGGGTGACGTGGCTCCCTTCGGGTTTACTGGCGACGAACCCGGCCCGCTCGAAAGCGCGGACGGCCCGGCGTCCAGAGATCCCAGCTAGGCGTGTCACACGCGGACCTCAACTTGGCTGGTGATGACTTCCCGAATTTCCGCCAACTGGTTTGGGCGCGCCGCCTTGAGGTAGGCCCTGATAGCTTGACGCACATTCTTCAGCGCCGCTTCGACGGATTTGCCTTGTGACATGCAGCCGGGCAACTGGGGGACGTCAGCTACGTACCCTTTGTACTCGGGGTCGAAGATCAGATTGACGAGAAAATGCTGCCTTTGGCTCATGGCCATATTGTATCCCGAAAACCTATTGGCTTGTAGTCTTGGAAGTCAGAAGGCTGAAAGCTGAAAGCTTCTGCCTTATGCGGCTGCAATCGGGATCTTGACATACGCGGTCATCACCTAAACAGGGTGCAACAGTTTACTTAAAAGGAGGATGTTGAGATGCCAGTTCGAAGCGCTGAAGCAGAGTGGAAAGGGGACCTTTTTGCGGGCCAGGGCCACATGAAGATGGGGACTGCCTACGACGGACCCTTCACGTTCAAGTCGAGAATGGAAAGTGGCGAAGGAACGAACCCGGAGGAATTAATCGCTGCGGCTCACGCCGGCTGCTTTTCCATGGCGTTTTCGGCGGGCCTCGCGCAAGCCGGGTTTCCGCCGAAGCGGGTGCACACCAAGGCTTCCGTGCATTTCGGCAAGGTGCCCGACGGATTCGCCATCACGAGCATCGACCTCGAGACCGAGGCCGAAGTTCCGGGCATCGATGCGGGGAAATTCCAGGAATTGGCCGAAGGAGCGAAGAAGGGCTGCCCCGTCTCGAAAGCGCTTGCGGGCACAAGGATCAATTTACAGGCCAAGCTGGTTTGATCCGCCGCCGGGTGTGAAAACGGTTGTGCGGGGTCAGTTGTCACGCGCCCGGAGATTGAACCCTTGATATCAGAGAAGAAACTGGAAACTGGAAACTGGAAATTGGCCACGTGATCGAGAGTTTGGCATTTCTTGTTTGGGTAATGCAAGGGCCCAATCACTCAATCGCCCAATCGCTCGATAGCTCAATTGGCCCGGGTTCGGGCGAGAGCGGCCGAGAACCAAAGCAGGCAGAGGAGGCATAGACCTGATGGACCCGAGATTCGCCGTAGGGAAATTCGTTTGGCTCGAAAAAACCGCCGCAGACGATCGGCAGCAATTCATCGCGCAGATTGAGGAGGCACCAACGAAGCTGCGGGCTGCGGTTCAGGGATTGACGGACGCGCAGCTTGACACGCCCTATCGCGACGGTGGCTGGACGGTGCGCCAAGTCGTCCATCACCTGGCGGACAGTCACCTGAACGCCTACGTGCGCTATAAGCTTACCATCACCGAAGACCAGCCGACGGTCAAGCCCTACGACGAGAAGCGCTGGGCGGAACTGCTGGACGCCAAGACCGCGCCGATTGAGACTTCGCTCACACTGCTCGAATCGCTCCACCGGCGCTGGGTGATGTTCCTCTAATCGCTGAGCGCGGCGGACTATGCGCGCAAATTGAAGCATCCCGAATTGGGCGAAGTGGTTCTCGAAAAGTACCTGGCTATGTACGCCTGGCACGGTCGGCATCACGTGGCGCACATCACCTCGCTGCGCGAGCGCATGGGCTGGTGAGCGTTTGTATGATGCGAAGTGTTCTTCTGGCGGCGTCCCAGAGCGTTTGGTTGCGCAACCACGTCCCGCGTTACCGGTTTGTGCGGCGCGCAGTCTCGCGCTTCATGCCGGGCGAAGAGTTGAGCGACGCGCTTTCTGCTGCGCGTGGGCTCCAGGATAAAGGGCTCGGAACCGTGTTCACGCGTCTGGGCGAGAATGTCAGCGATGCCGCAGAAGCCGACGCCGTGACCCAACATTACCTGCAAGTCCTCGATCGCATCGCGATGCTGAGTCTCCGCGCGGAAGTTTCGGTAAAGCTGACTCAGCTCGGTCTGGATATCGACCGGGAACTGTGCCACGCGAATCTGGGAAAAATCATTCACCGTGCTGGTCCCAACAGTGTGGTCTGGATCGATATGGAAGCCAGCCCTTACGTTGACGCGACGCTCGAACTGTATCGTCGCGCGTGCCGCACCTACCCGAACGTAGGTGTTTGTTTGCAGGCTTACCTTTATCGCACCGCCGACGATTGCGCGTCGTTGATTCCGCTCGGCGGGGCCATTCGGCTGGTGAAGGGCGCGTACAAGGAGCCGGCGACCCTGGCCTTTCCGCGCAAGAAAGACGTGGATGAGAACTTCTTCGTCCTGAGCCAGCTACTTCTCAGCGATGGGGCGCGGCGCGCCGGCGTAAGAACCGCTATTGCTACCCATGACCGCAAGCTGATTCGACGGGTCAAAGCACACGCCGCGTCGCTAGGGCTGGGCAAGGACAGTTTTGCGTTCCAAATGCTTTACGGCATCCAGCGCGAGGAGCAGATCCGGTTAGCAGAAGAGGGTTGGCGCTCCACCGCGCTGATCTCTTACGGGACCTATTGGTATCCCTGGTATATGCGCCGCCTTGCCGAGCGACCCGCGAACGTTTTCTTTATGCTGCGCAACCTGTTTTCGGGGTAGGCGAGCACTGGCAACTGACAACTGGCAACTGGCAACTGGCAACTGCTAACAAATTCCTCCGATGAACGCCGTAGAAAAACCCGTTGGAATTCTCGCCATCCAGGGCGACTTCGCGATGCACGCCAAGATGCTCGACCGCATCGGCGTCTCGTGGAAGCTTGTAAAGCATGCCAGCGAACTCCAGGAAGTCGGCGGGCTCATCATGCCGGGCGGGGAAAGCACCACCATGCTGAAGTTCTTCGTGAACGAAGGCATGGGCGACGCCCTCAAAGAGTTTGCGGCAGCGGGCAAGCCGGTCTTCGGAACCTGCGCCGGCGCGATCCTCCTGGCCAAGGAAGTCCTGAACCCACCGCAGGAACGGCTGGCGTTGCTGGATATCACCATTGAGCGCAACGCATATGGTCGGCAGGTTGACAGTTCAGTCAGGCCGGGCGAGTGCCCAGAGCTGGCCGACCACCCCCTGGAGATGGTCTTCATCCGCGCGCCCATCATCCGGCGCGTAGGGGAAGGCGTGCGCGTGCTGGGCCGGTGCAATGGCCTCCCCGTCCTGGTCGAGCAGGGCAGCCTTCTGGCGGCTACCTTTCATCCGGAGCTCACTCAGGACGAAACCATTCATCGCTATTTCCTCAAGAAATTGAGTGATAGAGTGATCGGGTGATCTGGCCATCGAGCCATCGGACCAGTGACTTGGTGGCTCGATGAATGGATGGTCCGATGATCCGATGGCCGGATGAACCGATGGTCCGATGAGCCAATGTCCCGATGATCCGATGGCTCGATGCCGCAATGGCTCGAAGCCCAGCCGCCCTGTGCACGTCCTCTTCGTGTGTTACGGCAATGCCGCCCGGAGCCAGATGGCCGAGGCGCTGGCGAATCATCTGGGCAAAGAGAACGTGCGAGCGTTCAGCGCCGGCTCACATCCACTGGGGATGATTCTTCCTGAAACTTACGAGGTCTTGCAGGAAAAGGGTCTCAGTCTGGACGGGCACTGGTCGAAGGGAATCGAGAAGGTCCCGGTAGCAGAGATGGATGTGGTAGTCGGCATGGGGAGTGAGGTGACGTGCCCCGTCCCCGCAGGTTTCCAAGGGCGGCTGATTGAATGGAACATCCCTGACCCTTGTGCCCGGGATCTTGAATTCTTTCGCAGCGTGCGGGATTTCATCGAGCGCCACGTCAAGGAGCTGCTGGCCGGCCTGGAGACGCCAAGGACGGGGCCCCGGCCTGCCAATAGCGCCCCGGGAGCATGACCGGCCGCACCGAGCGGGTGGGGCGGCGCAAGCGCCGTTCGTCATTCCTGCCAATTCCTCACCGAATTCCGGGCATATTGTTGTAAAGTTCCCGCCATGAAATTTGCTGGTTGGAAGTGGGGGATCGCCGTCGCTCTCTTCATCCTCGTTGCCGGGGCGATCATTCACACGGCCTGGGGCGCCTCTGGATTCGTCTGTGGGCACACGTGGGGGAATGACGACGCGTTTATTTCCTATCAATACGCCCGGAACCTTGTGAAGGGGAGGGGGTTGGTCTTCAATCCCGGGGAGCGCGTGGAGGGCTATTCGAATTTCCTTTACGTTCTACTGGTGGCGCCGGCTTTTTTCGTGACGACTGACGACGGCGTCTACTTCTACTCCGTGTTCTTCAACCTGGTGTTCACCGTCGGGGCCTTCCTCATCTTCATTAGCCATCTTCGCCACGAACTCGGGAACTGGAACGCAGCGGCGGGCGGTTTGCTTTTCGCCCTTTGCCTTCCGATATGGATTGCGGTGGCGTCGGGGTTGGAGACCTGCCTGGTACTGCTTCTTTACCTCGCAATTTGGGTCACCGTGGAGCGGGTCGCCAGAGATCCGGACGCGCGCCATGTAAATCTCCTCTGGGTTTTGCTGGTATTATCGGTATTGACCCGGGCGGATGGCTTTGTCGTCCCCGGGATGGTGATTTTCTACCTTGTCATCAAGCGCCGGTTTCGCGAGGCGGTCACGTGTGCGCTGGCTGCCTTCGCCACCTTCGGCGCGTATGAGGCATGGCGATACCACTACTACGGCCATTTCCTTCCGAACACCTATTACGTCAAAGTAGCGGGCCCGCTACCCGAGCGCCTGAGCAACGCTCTCAGCCAACTCAGTAAGATCGTGTTTGTGACGGGCCTGTTGGGGTATCTGCTGGCCTTCCTGTTCGTCATCGTCGAAGCCGGCAGAAGGATCGCCGGGGGTTCATCTCGAATCTTTAATGAGCTGAGGTTCGACATTCTCTTTGCGGTGGGCTGGACCGCCTACTGGTTCTACATCGGGGGCGACCATTTCCTGGAACGGTTCTTGCTCCCCCTGTTCCCCCTGGGAATCTTTGCCTTGCTCAAATACCTGCAAGGGAATGCGACTGCCAGCGCGGTGGCATATCTCCTGGTGTTGTTCGGGGCGCTCGAGGTGGGTCCGAACCTGGCCGTCGACTCGCGATTTAATTATGCGTTCAGCAAGCACGATTGCTGGATTACCCTGGGCAAGTTTTTGGGAGCAAAATACGCCGGGCGAACGCTCGCCACGAGCGCCATCGGGAAAATGCCTTTCTTTTCGGGCTTGTATACCATTGACATGCTGGGCCTCATCGATCCGGTTATTGCTCATGGACCAATAGCCGCCAAGGGTTATGACCCTGGTCACGTCAAGTTTGATCCGGACTATATCCTTTCCAGGAGGCCTGACCTCATCGCGGATTGGATCGTCCCCAGCCTCGACATGTCGTATGGACTGGCCAGGGCCAAATACGAGCGGGCAGGCTACCGCGTCGCCTACCTGGTCGGGGCAGAGGGAGCCTGCCCGCTGGGGGAGGTCGTCGAAGTATCCGGGCTGGACCGGAATGCTCTGGGCGAATTGATAAAAGAGGGTTACAAATACGGGGTGCTGGTCAGAAGTAATCAACCCTGACGGCCGCGGTGGCTCATGAGTGCCGAGACTTCACGGCGCGCGGCAGAGGCGCTTGCGCCTTGGGGGGGAAGAGGCCAAGCAGGGGGACATGCTATCATGGCGTTTCCGCTCGGTCGGTCTGACATAGCGGCCCGTCAGTTGACGGGGCACAGACGGTCGAAAATCAGGTGCCGGGCTCCCGCCTGCGGCGGGACACGTTCCGACCGCGTCTATGAAAGACGCGCCGAGATAGAGTCTTCACACAGACGCATCAACCGAGAAGCGGTAAGTTAGACCGAAGGAGGGTGACGTGCGCGAACATGCGGATCATCATGATGCGGAGTTATTGCTGCGCCTATATGAACTGCGGCGCGAGGAGAAGCTTCGTCAGGCGCGCGACTGGTTCGCACGCGAATTCCAGGTCAGATCGTTCGAGGAGTTCGGCCAACTGTGTCCCATGGGGTCCGAGGCGAATTGCTACTTCCGGATGGCAGTCAGCTACTGGGAGATGGCCGCGTCCATTGTGAACCATGGGCTGATTAAGGAGGAGCTCTTCTTCGAGAGTACCTCGGAGTTCTGGCTGGTCTGGGATAAGCTCAAGCAGATGGCGCCGGCAGCGCGCGAAACTTATGCAAATCCGCTGATGTGGAAGAACCTGGAAACACTGGCCGGAAAGTTCGAGCAGTGGATGGCCAAGCGCGCGCCCGAAGCTCTGGGCGTTTTCCATCGGAGGATCCAGGAAGCGGCCGCCAAAAAGACCGCCTAGTCAGTCCTGCAGAATTGGGTGACGTCACCCCCTCACCGCTGGCCCCTCTCCCCCAAGGGGGCGAGGGGAGAAAAACGTTGAATTGATGCCCTCGCCCCCTTGGGGGAGAGGGTGGTCCCGCGCTGCGGGACCGGGCGAGGGGGTCGGCGTGTCACGCTATTCCGCAGAACCCCATAGTGTCGTTCCAACCTAATAAGGCTATGCACCACACCTATATCTGGCCGGGTGTCACGGATGGCTGCTGGCCGGTAGTGCCCGCGCGCGCCTCTCCGAGGGCAAGGACGGTGGTAAAATGAGCTGAGAACGTGCGGGCAGGCCTTTGGTGGCGAGGGCCGGAGGTTGTAAGCATGGCAACTCTGCAGGAAGTGCTGCATAGCAAGGTTCGTGAGGGCGAGCTTGGCGAGAAGCTGGATCGCGGCTTCGTGCGCTGTTTCGCCTGCGGGCACGCCTGCCGCATTCCGGACGGCCAAGTGGGCGTCTGCAAAGTCCGTTACAACCAGGGTGGGAAGCTCTACGTGCCTTGGGGCTACGTGAGCAGCGCGCAGTGCGATCCTATCGAGAAGAAGCCCTTCCATCACGCCTACCCCGGGACCCTGGCCTACAGCTTCGGGATGCTGGGATGTGACCTCCACTGTAGCTATTGCCAAAATTGGGTGACTTCGCAGACGCTTCGCGATCCGACCGCCGCCTCCTCGCCCATGCGAGTTTCACCGGAAGAGCTTGTCCAGGACGCCCTCCGGCAGGGCGCGAAGGTTGTGGTCAGCACGTACAACGAACCGCTGATCACCAGCGAATGGGCCGTGGCTATTTTCAAGGAAGCCAAAGCGGCGGGACTGGTGACTGGCTATGTTTCCAATGGTAACGGCACCCCCCAGGTCCTTGAGTACCTGCGCCCATGGGTTGATCTGTTCAAAGTTGACCTGAAGAGTTTCGATGACGGCCACTACCGTCAACTCGGCGGCCGCTTGCAGCCCATCCTGGACACCATCCGCCGGCTCCAGGAAATGGGCTTCTGGGTGGAAGTCGTTACGCTCGTCGTCCCGGGGTTCAACGATTCGGACGAGGAACTAAGGCGGCTGGTGGAGTTTGTGGCGAGCGTATCGCCCGATATCCCCTGGCACGTGTCGGCCTTTCACAAAGACTACAAGATGACGGACCCGGACAACACTACTCCCCGCACCCTGGTGCGCGCGGCCCAAATTGGCAAAGAGGCGGGCCTGCGCTTTATCTATGCCGGAAACTTGCCCGGCCAGGTGGGCGAGCTGGAAAACACGCGTTGCCCCAATTGCCGCGAGCTGCTCATCGAGCGTTTCGGGTACCACATCCTGGACTACCGTCTGACAGCGAAGGGCTCGTGCCCCAAGTGCGACACGGCCATCCCCGGCCGCTGGGCTCCCGCTTTCCAGGGCCAGATAGCCGACCTTCCCTTTCTGCCCCGCCTGCGCAGGCGCTCCAGTCCCCTTTCCTCGTCGTTTTAGACCGGTAGCCGCGACGGCTCCCTCTGTTGGGTTGCGTCCTCTGACTATACGGGACCGCGGGGGCGTTGAGCTCGCTTCGTACTGTGCCACCCACGCGCTGTCTGCCCTTGCTAGTCCCGTGACCGCCTGAAAAGTTTCCGACCGTGCTTGTATGCACCCCAAGCCTTCGCAATGAGCACGCTCCGCCAAAAGCACCTTTTTAGGCGGGCACGGGACTAGTACCTGGTGACCGAAATCCGTGTAGCAAGGCCTCGGGGTTTTCAGGCCTGGGGGGCCGCAAGAGATCAGCCCAGGGCTTCTTTTAGCCCGGTCGCCGCGGCCGAAGGTCCGCCGATCTTAATGGCGGGCGACCGCGGGCGCGAACCCTGGGAACCAGGCGCGCCGCAATCAACCCGTAGCCCCGGAGGGGCGTAAGAGTCTGCACCGTGGAAGCTTCTCTCGCCCCTTCCGGGGCTCCCTCCGTTAACGCGACCCCAACTTGATTCGCCTTCACCATGAGCCTAAAATCCCTGTTGACGAGGATGCCCCCTTGCGCCGCAACGGTCTTTTGTCGGCGGCCCGAATTGATCTCGCGTCCTTGCCAAATGGGCTCGGACCATGCAGCGCGCATCTTCTCAATCAGGGAGGCTCCAGAACGACGACCGTGTTGCCATCGTCGGCGGTGGACCTGCCGGCTCGTTCTTTGCCATCCATCTTCTTCGGGAAGCCAGGCGTCTTAATCGACGCATGGATGTTGTCATCGTCGAGAAACGTGGTCCGACCGACCTGGGCTCCGATGACTTTCAATGCAGGGGATGCAACTTCTGCGCAGGCCTTATCTCACCGAGGTTGAATAAGATCCTCGACGAACACGGTCTCGTCGTTCCGGATGAGATCATCCAGGGGCGCATCGACTACGTCTGGATACAGGGGCAGTGGAAGAACTTCCGGCTTCGAGTTCCCAAAGACATGCAGATGTACTCAGTATTCAGGGGCTCGTTACCCGGCAGAAGGACCGGCAGACCTGCGGGGTTCGATGGGTTTCTGCTCAGTGAGGCAGTCAAGGAAGGCGCGCACATCCTGTTTGGCGAAGTCCAGGCGATTGCCTATGCTGCGTCGGGGATGCCCAGCCTCACGGTGAGGACGCAATCTGCAGAGAAGCTCTCGCTCGATGCCAGCTTTGTGACTATCGCTGCCGGAATCAATGCACGCTGTGGCCTCGATTATCGTGACGATGAGCTGATCGCTTCGGTCAAGCGGTTGAATCCGGCGTTCGTCCCAGGCAGATCCCGAAAGGCCTTCATCTTCGAGCTCGACGTGGGTGAAGACTATCTCGAGCGCAATATACACCGAGAGATATACTTCATCGAGTACGGGTCGAAAGACCTCGCCCTTGAGCATACGGCGCTCATTCCCAAGGGCAGGTTCTTGACCGTCGCCATGATCGGCAAGTGTATCGACGATGCGGTCTTGCCACGAAACGGTCAGCAGATCGTCCGCGATTTCCTGACGCTGCCTCAGATCGACCGCATCTTGCCAGGTATCGCGGCGGCTCCCATCGCCTGCGCTTGTGCTCCCAGGATGACGGCGACCACAGCTACATCCCCCTTCGCCGACCGGTTTGCCATCATCGGCGACGCAGTCGGGTCGCGGTTGAACAAAGACGGTCTGTTCTCGGCCCACGCGACGGCGAGCCAACTGGCCGAGACCGTGCTCCATGACGGAGTCGACAAGCTGGCTCTCGCGAGAGGATACGGGAAGGCCGTTAAGTGGCTCGCGGCCGACAATCGCTTCGGACGGATAGTATTTGGCATGAGCCGGGTGGCGTTCACCAGGCCGGTGACCAGCCGCATCGTGTACCAGGCGTTTGCCACCGAGTGTAAGGTGCGAGACGAGCGTAGTCGGCCCTTGAGCGTAGTGCTATGGAAGATCGCCAGCGGCACGGCCGACTATCGGGAAGTGTTCCGGGAGATGTGCGGCTACGACGTGCTGCGATCCATTCTCGTCGGGGCGGCGGTCACGTTGAGGAACGTGGCGTTCGAGGTACTTTTCGATCTGAAATGGGGGGAGTACGGGCGGTACCCGACATTGGTGCTAAAGGAGAAGCGCGAGGTGGTCAAGGAGCAATTCGCGTCAGGCCTGGGAATGGAGCTTGGCAAGTCGCCTGACTTCGAACGGATGTACGTGATCAAGGTCCGAGGTTCTGAGGAAGAGATCATGGAGGAACTGGCCAAGTTCGGCCAGCCCAATGCGAGGTTCGTCAACCTGCGATTCGTCGATATTCGACAGATCCAGGGGGTGCCCAACCAGGTCGGATCGGTAATTCGATACCGAATATCGTTCGTCGGGTTGGGCGCGCAACTGCGGCTGACCAAAAGAGTCGGCCTCGAAACCTTGCTATATCAGGTCGACGAGCGGCTTGTGGACCGCGGGAAACTCATCTTCAACGTCGCACCGACCAAGGACGGAAACAGCAGGCTCTCCATATACACGGCATTCGACTACAAGAGAGGCAAGGGCTTCGCGGGTCGAGTTATATGGGAAGGTGCCAGGTTATTGTTTCCAGGATTCGTGCACGACATCGTGTGGAACCATGCCCTGTGCACCATCAAGGAAGAGGTCGAGCGGAAGCACGACCACACCCCCAGACGGTAACTGGAGCGACTGACTCTACTTCGAGTCCCCTGGCTTGCGCTCGCCGTTCCAGGTGTCGGGCTTGGCTGTATCCGAGGGCCAATAGCCGGTGGGGTCCTCCTTCCATCTCTTCCCGCACAGCCCGGAGATAACCTCCCACTCGGCGGCCCCCAGGTCTGGATCAGGGTGGTAGATGAAGCGCTTGAGTCCGGCCTTTTGCGATGCGACTAAGATGCGGTACAGGTCAGCGCTCGGCATCGGATCGCCGGCATGCGGGTGCCGGCCGCTGGAGACCCAGGCGATCACCTTCTTGTCGTCGCCAACCGCGTCCAGGGCGCGTCGGGTTTCGGAGGCGACAACCTGCGCGAAGAATTCCTCCGGAAACCCCAGTTCCAGGTCTGCCCGCGAGTGAATGCCGGGAAGTTCAAGCCCGAACAAGGACTTCACGACCGCGAAGCAGTCCCTCTCCGTCAAACCGGGGTTCCATTCCGAGATTCTCTCAACCCAACGGGCGATGGTCCCATACATCCCGTCAAAGCCGCGATTCCAGAAATAATGTTTGGGAAAGATGTAGTCAAAGTACTGATGCGTCCTTTGGTAGTCCTGGGTGGTGAGAAGAGAGAACGTCGCTGTACGCGGGATCGTGCCCAGTTTCGCCTTGCGGTCAAGCTTGTTGATTCGATCGCGCAGCGCCGTGAAATAACGCACCGTCATTTCCTGACGCACGCGCAGCCAGTAAAGGGCGTCCTCGTTGAGGTCGAGGAGCGCCAGCCCACCCAGCATTCCCCCCGGGGAATAGTATCGGACCATCGCCGGGGTGAAGTGATGGAACCGGTCGCGAAGGTGCTCGACGCCCCGCTCCATCCGGGGGATATCGAACCCTAACTGCTGGAGCTGTGCCCGCTCGTGCTGTCGGATCTCGAACAACTCGCCGCCATGATGAAAGGCCAGTTCATAGTGGTGCTCCCCCGCGCCGTCAATAATGACTCCACGGGCCTGGGGATAGGCTGCAAGCGTGTCCTCGACGGCCGCCGCAAATCCCACTACGCCGAAAGGATCTTCTGCCCCAGGCCGCGACCCTGCTGCTTGTCCAGCCCCAAAAAACAGAATCTCCCAGCCGCGCGCGGCTGCATTGTCTAAAAGCTCCTGGAGCTGTTTTTCCTTTTTGAGGTCGCGCGGCGCGTCCGCAGGGGGAGCAACACCAAAGGACTTGTAGACGCTTGGATCTGCTTTGAACGTAGGGAACGTCTTCCCTGGAACCCGATAAGTAATCTCAAAGTCGGGAACTTGCTCGTAGAAATGAAGTCGGCCGACGACAATCCCTCGCACGCCTCCCTCCTCCCAGGCGTCGAAGGTGCGTTTGCAGTCGGGAAACCAATGCTCGAGTGGGGTGTGTAGATACATCCACGGAACCAAAGGCCCGGTGGGGGCTCCGGCAGCGCGGGCTGCCTCCCCTGGACAGCCAGCCGGCGCCGCTGCCTGACTCTGTGCGCTTCCTCCGGGCAACGCCCCGCCGATGGCCCCCAGCATCATGCCCACAACGAACCCCCGGCGATCAACACCGCTGTTTCGCTTGCCCTGCTCGCTCATGGATGCCTCCCAGCATTTTCAAGAGACCGGAAGATAACTCCACCGATATTTCCGTTTTGACCTCTCCGCCGCGGCCAGCATACACCCCTTTGATTGATTGTGCGCCTCCAGAAGGGGGTAGCGCGGAGTTGTTCTTCAAACTCCGCGGTACTTGACGTTCGGGCAATGAAAAGCCGTAACCCCGCAAAGCGGAGAACAAGGCTGGGCTACCTCGTTGAGGTAATCCTGGCCATCCAATTTGAGCTGTCACCATCGGTGAGAGGATCCGCAGATGACACAGATTTCGCAGATCAGGAAGAGTGAGGAGACAAGGGATCCGAGGACGTTCGCGATTATCGGGGCGGCGATGGAGGTGCATCGGCAATTGGGGTGCGGGTTCTTGGAAGCAGTGTATCAGGAGGCGTTGGCTTTGGAACTCGCCACGCGCAGAGTGCCCCACCGCCGGGAAGTTGATTTGCCCGTGTACTACAAAGGCCATCAACTCAACACGGCTTACCGCGCGGACTTCCTCTGCTACGGCTCGATCATCGTCGAACTCAAGGTTCTGGCCAGGCTGAGCGGCACCGAGGAGGCGCAGGTTATCAATTATCTGAAGGCCTCGCGTGATGAGATCGGCCTGCTGCTGAACTTCGGCGCGCCGTCGTTAGAGTACAAACGCTTCATCTTCAGTCCACAGATTACGCAGATTCACGAAAACAGGAAGTAAGCAGAACCCTCCGCTTCTGCTGGGTGGGCCGGGACCCTTGAAGTTCATCGCAAGAGCACCTCACGTGGTGCGGTTTGCGTTGTTTCCCGGCGTTGGGGTGTTCTTGGGTGTGTTCTTGAGCTCGCCCAATCTGTGAAATCTGCGGAATCTGCGGATCATGCGGTTTGAACCGGTCCTTAGCTTCGGCAGAATGAGGATTTGGCCGGAGGCTGATAAGCCACCTTTAGGTGCGGCGTCTCGAGCCGCTCGTGGTTCTGCACTTTCGACGTCAGGCAGCTTTCTAAAATGCCGCTGACCAGAAGAGTCCGCTCGATCGGGTACGGCGCAACGCCGGTTGCAAACATTTGCTCGATTCCGTGGACCAGGCACGCCGAATAGGTCACGTTCGGGGTGGGCGTGAGGAAGAACTGCGTCGACTGGATAGCCGGTACTCCTTTCAGGCGCGCGGCAAAGTTGAAATCCCTCAAGGCGCCGTTGAGCATCAGCAGGGTAGCCTTCAGACCGTCGCGATACTCAATGAAGTACGCCGCGGGATTCTGGACGATTCTCGGCAACTGACCTGACGACACCAAGTCCTCCGGCCGGCTCTCCGTCTCGCCCGTGCCCAGGGGTGTATCGCTGCGCGAAAGCGCCGCCGTGAGCAGATCTTTGGACCAGCGGCCTTCGTCTCCCGCCTTCCACACCGCATCGCCTTCAATCAACTGGACCGCTCTTACGCCCGTCTCGCCGTGGCCGCGCCTTTCCACCATGCATTGCAGGGCTTCGAGCGCGTGGAAATCCGTAGGATCGGGCGAGCCTTCGCCGACCATTAAGGCATCCTCGATCTCACAACCGATTGGCAGCTCGAGTTCGGGCAAACGCCAGGTGACCGGAAGGGACGACCCCCCTAGCATCGGAAAGCGCAAGCGGCGCGACGTATCCACCATGGTTTTCGCTTTCGCGAAGCTGTACGAGAGATGCTTGTCGTTGTAGACCGGCACGGACCGGCCGCTCCGCTCGAACACCTCGGCGCACTGCTCGAAAAACTCGTACCGGGGATACAGGATCTGGCCCTTTTCGTTTCGAGGATAGTTGCCGTGCTCGCCGATGATCAGAACCGCGTTGACTGCCAGCTCCTTGCCGCCGCAGCACAGCGCTTCGGCGATGGTGGGGTAAACCTGGAACCCGAATTGGCGCGCGCGCTCACCGCTCAGGTCCCCCTCAGGCTTCTGGTCCACGTAAAGCGAAACGACCTTCATGGCTGGCTTGTGCCAGGCGCCGGCGTACGGATAGCCGACGATAAAGCGATCGCCAATATGCTGCCCGTGCGAGAGGTATGTGTAGATGGTCGCGATGATGGCAAGGCGCTTCGGCTGCGCTTCGGCGCCGCTCAGGAGGAGCCCTGCCGCCGCCGCGCCGGTCTGGAGAAAGTCCCGTCGAGTCAGCATCGGTTAAGCCCTCTCAAACGTCGATTCCCGAGTCGGCTGATACTTGATCGCCAGGTGAGGCGTCTCGTATCGCTCTTGCCGACGATACAGGCTTTCGACCCCGGCGGCCGTCAGTCCCGTGGTGAGCAGTGTGCGCTCGACGGGATAGGTGGGCTTGCCCCTCAGGAACATCTTTTCTATGTTGTTTACCAGCGGGCTAAAAAAGTTGGCCAGCGTCGTGCGGCCGTCCGGCATGGGCAGATACATCTCGGTGGAAAACGGTTCGCGCCGGCCCTCGATGTCGGCGGCGAAATTGAAATCCTTGACCAGACCGTTCATCATCATCAATGTGCATTTCAGGCCGTCGGCATGCTCATACTGATACGCGATCGGATCTGTCACCAGACGTCGTAAATCGTCATCCGTCGGGAAAACGTCGTTAAAACCAGGAGGCCCCGGCGTCAGCGTATGGCTCCGGCATAAAGCAGCGTCCATCAGGCGGCGCGGCCAGAGGCCCTCGCGCAGGGCATCCCAAAACTTGTCGCCCCTATACGCCTGAAGCCACTTCACCCCGGTTTCGGCTCCTCGCCGCCGCTCCACCATGCACTGGGTCGTTTCGAGGCCGTGGAAATCGTAGCTGTCGACGCCCCCGTAGCAAACACACAGCGCTTCGCGGATACGCGCACCCAACGGCATTTCGACCGACGGAATCCGCCAGGTCACCGGCAGGCTCGATCCGGCCATATACGCGAAGCCCAGGTCGCGAGAGGTGTCGTACATCTGTTTCGCCCAGTCCCAGTTCCACGAGAGATGCTTGTCGTTGAACATCGGGACCGACCGGCGACTGTCCTTGAACACCCGGACGATCTGTTCGAAGAATTCCCAGCGCGGGTACTTCGTCTGGCCCTTCTCATTGCGCGGGTAAGCGCCGTGCTCGCCGACCACCAGCACGCCATCCACGGCCAGCTTGCTGCCTCCGAGCGTCAGCGCCTCGGCGATGGTGGGATAAATCTTCATTGACGGGAACTGCTCGCCACGGCTGCGGCTGAGATCACCTGGGCCGACTTGGTCGACGTAAAGCGATACCAGATCCATCGCCGGCCGGTGGTGCGTACCCCTCCATCCGTAACCGTAGAGGAAGCGGTCCACAATGTGCTGGGCGTGCGAGTACTTGGAATAGGTGGTTACAATGGCCGCAAACTTTGGACGATAAATGCTCATGGGGGGAATCAATTATCCGGAATCGCCGCCTTTCCTTCCCAACCGAGGGATAACGTACACCCGACGCCGTCAATATGCAATGCTCCAGCAAGTAGCGCGGACCTGATCTCCAAGGTCCGCGGCTTTTCCCGGCCGGAAGCACAAGAGCCGCAGACCTCTGACAGGCGAGGTCTGCCCTACCCGCTCTCTCGCCGCACCCCAAGCGACGGAATTCGGGTTGCCGGCAGGGGCGCGGCGTGTGCGCTTTAGCTGGTAGCCACGGTCAATCCGTCCCGCTCCGAGCGGGATTGACCGTCGGTTCTTTCCGGCAATAAAGAACCCACGGTTGGGAAAGCACCAACCGTGGCCCGCTGCGGCTGGGTTTCTTTCTCAGTCAACAGGGAGCGATAGTCTGACGGGAGAATCCTTTCCAATTCGTTGTAGTCGCCAATACCCGGGCCTGTGAGATCAGCTTTTTTGTTCGATATGACTGTATTCATTATCTTCATCTTTTTCTTTGCGGATACTCTTTCAGTACTTCTCCCAGTGCAGGACGTCTGAAAGGGGCCGCTTGCTCTTTTTCGGGCTCTCCGCCGGGTAGCCAATGGGAATCAAGCTGACCAGCTTGTAGCCTTGCGGCGCCCCCACCAAGCGGCAGATTTCCGCAGCGTAGGGCTTCTTATCCCCGGCGACCCAGCACGAGCCCAAGCCGTGGGCGCGGGCAGCCAGGAGAATGTTCTCCGTGGCGGCGCTGCCGTCTTCGACGTAGTACTTCGTGTCCCTGCACAGAACGCACACGCACACCGGGGCCTGGGCGATGAAACTGCCGTAGTCAGTGGTCCCAGCAATTCTGCGCAGTGCCCCGGGGTCGGTGACCACGACGAATTCCCAGGGCTGTACGTTGTTGGCCGTGGGTGCCAAGCGTCCGCAATCAACTATGTTCTCGATGACCTTTCTGGGCACCGGTACACCCTTGTATGCGCGAACCGAGCGTCGTGTCATCAACACTTCAATCGCGTCCATACCTGTAGTCCCCTTCCGGAATGATCTGTTCACGACCAAGCAATACCGCTGCGCCGGGGGTTTCTCAATCTGTCAAGGTGTCGCAAATAGGAACCGATGAAATTGGCAGTTCACGCTTTCACCTCTGGCTCTTGCTGCTTTTGGCGGTTGCAACTCCCCTCCGGTTACCCCCAGGGGATTTTCAGTCAGAAGACACGTGGGTAACGCGGGCGACCCCCAACATCACTTCGTCACGCCAACCACAAAACCTGATAGGGTCGGAGTTTTGCGCTCCCGGTCACGCTTGCTTCCGATAGGCGATCTGCGCCAGACCGCGCAAGCTGAACCGGCATTTCCTGTCCCGTGGTATTAACAACGAACAGGCTATTATCCGCATGCGGAACTGCCACTATCCCTTGTGGCGCCGGCGCTGCGAGAAAACCCCCGCTGTCGGGAACGAGCTGTTTGATCAGGCGCAACAAGCTGTCGTCCCCTGGCCAGAAGCCTAACTTGACGACCACGCCACGGCCGAGTTTTCGCTGAGTTGCAGCAGGGCCCCCATGAAGAATGGCCTGGCCGCTCTTGAAGGTGGCAATCGTCTCTGCCGGGGAGTGCACTTCCATGAACTCGCAGTAGCCTTCCAGGCCAACCGGCGACAGGCCGCTCAGTCCCCCACCCTTCCAGTCGACCTCGGGATCCATTCTTGCGGTCACGGACGACAAACTGGATCTATCCGAGAGTTTCAGCCCACTCGTCGAACCCATCCACCGGATGGTGCGTACCAAGCCTCCTGTCAGTTCCCCCAGGTTCGCGGCAAACCCGTCACCGCGGAATATTCCATCCTTGTCCGTGTAGGAAGTGAACGGTGTGATGATCACCACGCCCCCACCCTGCGCGAAATCCCAGAGAGAGGCAGTTGCCTGCGCGTTGTCCAAGGCGGTTGCAGCAGGTATCAACACCAGCGAGTACTTCTTCAAATTCGATGGCGTGGCAGCGGTCGCCAGATTCATGCCGTCCACGCCGATTCCAAGCCGATGCAGCGCGTCGAAGCATTGCGGCAGCACCGTAAGACTTGATGGGATGTGCGGGTAGATTTCCAGGGCCGCACGCTGGTCAAAGTCGGTGAGAACCACGGCCGTGGCTTTCACAGGGTTGTCGATGAGATGCTTCCCCCATTGGGCATAGATCTTCCCCAACTCAACGGCCCAATCGAAATCCGGCTCGGGATGGCCCGACCAATCGAGCAGCCCGCCCCAATGCGGCCAGTGCCCTCCACGCCAACGGTTACCGGTCCAGTAAAGCAGCCCGCATGTTCCAAAGGCCGCGGCTTCCAGACCCCACATGAGGAACTGCTCGCGGGTTGGAGATGGATCGGAGATGTGCGTGTCACCCGTTACTCCAAAGCGGTTTTCCGTGGTAATGAAATGTGTCCGCCCATAGGCCGAGCGGTGCATATCCTGATGCCAGGTGAGATTCGTCCAGAACTCTTGATTGTCGTCCTTGGGTTGATAGTCGTTCAAACCAGCAATATCCATGCTGTTGCCGGCCAGGGGATCGTCCGCTACGGCGTGCCATCCGGTGTTCCAATCCGTCAGAATCCACTGCTGAACGCCGGCTTCCCGCAGCGCCTCGGCTTGCATCACGAAGAAATTCAGGAGAACGTCTCGACGGAAGTGGCGGTGCGCCAAGGTCAGCGCTGCGATCTGCTGGCCGCTTTCTTCCACCCCCTCGCCGGGTTGAGGCACCTTGTCGAGCGAGTCAACCTTCATGCCCCAACTGACCAAATCAAGCCGGCGGTTGAACTCTTCCGGGGTGTGATAGGTTTTCCTCAGCCAGTCTCTCCAGGCCCCTTCGCAAGCGGGGTTGTAACAGATTCGCTTGACGCTGCCCTCCTGCTCGTTTCCCAACTGCCAGCCGATGACCGTAGGATGGTCTTTGAACTCCTTGCCGATGGCGAGAATGTATTGGCGCAGGGCGTTGCGATATAAAGGATGATTCAGGCAGGGCGCATGTCGTGCCATCGGATGCGCTTTCACTCCGGGGTGAAGTTGGACGAGTATCTCCGGGCTCCCCGCCGCCAGCCATTGCGGAGGAACGTAGGAGCCGGTTCCCAAGATGGCTCGCATTTTCCTCTTTTTCAGGTCGTCCAGGAAATGCTGTAGCCAACCGAAATCATAATGCCCGGAAGCCGTCTCGAGATTTCCCCAAGACGACTCCGAAACGCGCACACAATTCATCTGGGCCTGCTGGAAGTGATCCAGCATGGCGTTCCACTCCGCGTGGGTTTGCAGTTCCGGGTAGACGCTCGCGCCAAAAAAGAATTCGCTGATCTCTTGCCGCGACTTCGGCACAGCCTTCGTCGAGCTGGCGGCTAGCTCACGTGGGAATTCTGCAGCGGTAGCCGCTGGAATCGAAAGGAGCGCTTCCCCGACTACAAGCTTCCCCGTGTTGGACAGGAATTTCCTTCGAGATGGATCAGAGTTCTTGGGCATGGGCAGGAGTCTCCGTTTTCTTAAGGCATATGGCGGAGGAATTCCCTTTCGCCTCGCCGAACTCCTCCCCACCCAACTCCGCGCCTGGATGGGATTGGTCAGTCCGCTGTTCGTCAGGCGTCAGGCCAATTCAATCTCAAGAAGCAGCCGCGGTCAATTCGCAATTAGAATTTACCACCGGATGAATAGGATCAAGCAAGCGTAGCGCGGATCTGTCTTGTAGGTCCGCGGCTTTTCCCGGCCAGAAGCACAAAAGCCGCAGCCCGCCAGTTGACGGGCTGCGCTACCCGCTTGCGGCTAAGCTGCCCCGCCTCCTACTGAGGCGAGCGACGGCGATGAGTATGGAGGTTTCGATAGGCGTTTCCAACAAGAAAGCCAAGGCGGGGTCCGCTTGAGCCGCTGGTTAGCCCGGTTGTTGCTTGGACTCCGGCATCGCAGCGATTACGGAACGCAAGAGGGCGTTGACAGCATGCGACGATTTGAATATCGCGGCAACGTCCGGTTCGAGAACAACGACCAGGACGCCTTCCGACATCTTCTCTCGAAACCGATTCGGCTTGGCTCGGCTGTAATCGAACCGATACTCCTTCCGCATCGTGTCGCGTACGGTCTGATGTTTCTTACGGGCGGGCATTTTTGTCTTTACGTTCAAGGCGTGTTGCTTTCCGGGCGCTGATGATTCGAATCCTGGTTCCACGAACGGCGAAACAGACCAGAATCAGTCGCTGCAAGGCGCAAAGTCGCAAAGGCCACTAAGCAAACGGAGCAGTTCTTCTTGGCGAGTCTTTGCGCCTTGGTCCCGGAGGCGCGGGATGAGGCTCTTCTGTTTTTTCACAGCTTCTAAAGCCGCGGGGAGTTGCAACATCCCTTTTCGGCACCGCTGAAGCTGTGCGCCGACGGTCCTGCGGTGCATTCGCTGATGTAGCCCCTACGAGATCGGGGCATTGTCACCCCGGGGAGGATGACCTTTGTAGTTTCCGTATTGATGTAAGGCCGCGAGCTTTGATTTCGGTACTAGATCGTCCCACTTCAAGATGGGTTTGACCTCTTCCACGGCAGAATTGGCGTGAAAACGAACCGTCACGATCTGTTGCGGCCGGACCGGAAATCGATATACCGGACCTCCTTGGAGTGCTTGGGGATTTCTGCCGCGCAGGTCCGTCAGAGCCGCGCCGTGATGGGGGAAATTCACCGCGATTTCAGCCGTGCCCGGATAACCCAGACACTCGATTAAGCGCATTTCGATTTCGGTCCCTTCCCGACGAATCACCTGGACGACTAAATTGTCAGAGGTCTGGACGAATGACTTCTCAGGAACTACTTTCCTGCCTGAGACGGTGATCGGTGGGTTGTTGTATTCCCAAGCCATGTGAGGAATCCGCGCCTGGTCCCAATTGCCTTCGTGCGCTACCAGAGCATAGGCCAGCACATGCTTCCCCTTCCCACTCAACCACGGGTTTGGCCAGCCGTAGTACTTGTCTGTGGCATTAAGCAAATAGATAATGGGCGTCCGGTCGTTGAGTTCTCGTCCCGAAAGCCCTCGGTCCAGAATTGCCACACCTCCGCCGCCCGCAAGGGTGTAATGGATCCAGCCTACTGCGGGAACAATCCCTTTCGTCCAGCCTGGCAACGCGGGGTTGGGCTTAGCCCAAGCACCATGAGAAAAACCGTTCGGGATGGCACGCCGGACCTCCTCAACCTCCCCAGCCAGAGGAAACTCCGAAACTATGACCGTGCGGTCCGGGATGTCGTTGAGCTCGGTTTCAAAATCGATTCTCGGGTAGTCCTTGTAGAACTGGATGACCCGCCGGCTTGGACCGCCACCGAAGAATTTGCTCTTGATTTCAACGAGGGTGAACAGGGGCCCGTCGGCAACGGTTATCCGTGGCTTGAAATCACTCGACGATGCCAGCCTGACGCGGTCCGGCCGCGCCAGCATGCTATCGCCTGGATCACCCTCCTGCGATTTTGGCTTTTCCGCAACGAGGACGTTCGCCGGGCCGCCAAGCACCTCACGCCCCGAAGGCTTGAGCCTCAGGCTGGCCAGCGCGCCAGTGTTCGGGTCGATGCGTGCCGAGTAGTAGCGCGTCTCGATGCTTTGGAGGAGCTCGACCCTCTTCGAGGGTTCAGGCCCTTCTGCAGCCACCGCCATCCCGATGACCCCCAGGGAGGGCAAGCGCGGCCTACACACCGTAGGACCGTTGGGAACTGCCTGGCAGACAACCCCCGCGAGACTCTTGCCTGCCGGCAAATCCAGGATCACAGGGTCGTGGCGTTCCCAGTTCAGCGGATTAAACAAAGCCGCGCCTTCTCCTCCCGGAATCATGGCGCTCAGCGCTCCGGTGTGCACCTGCTTATTCACACTCTCGACGGACACCATGCGGTCGCGAGCGTCCCACGACTTGTCGTTTTCGAAAACCATTCCCCCCGCCGAACCCCAGAGCGTGTTGCGATCCATGTTCAGGAGCATCAAGATCCATGCCTGGTAGAGCGTCTGCGCCGGATACGGGTAATTGGACTGGAGACTGGCCATCGTGGCTATGGACTCGGCTGCCTGGAGCCCATGCTCGTTCTTGCGATACCAAGTCTTTATGCGGGGACTCTCGATCCAGAAGGAGTTGTACGTGTACTCTGTGCCGCCCCGCATCGTGGGAATTTGTGTCTTGCCCGACCTGATCCCGGGAAGGATCGCATCCAGATAATCTCCGGCCGTCGCAATCCGGATCTTTGTTTGAGGATTCACCTGCTTCCATTGTTCCAGAAACTCGCGCGGATACTCCTTCCGGAGGGGCGCAAAGTTGTAATCTCCGCGCCCGCCCAAAACAAGGACCGGGGCTCCGGCAGGTGTCGTCCTGGCCTTCTCCCGAAGCGAGTTCTCAAGCTTCCGGAGTTCCTCCGGAGTCAGCGCGTCCTTGCTGCTGAAGAGCGGGCCAAACTCCGCGTAATTGCCGGGACACAAGGCCAATATCCGCGAACCATCGGGCGACTCGGCCCAATGAATGGCGCTGCCTGTCCGATTCATCCGCGTGTAAACCATGGCTTCCAGCCCCAGCCCTGCACAGAGCTGTCCCATTTGATCGTGCGTCCCGCAGACATCAATGGTCCAGGCAAAACGAGGGCTGACGCCCATGACTTTTTCTTGCCAGCGCAGCCCTTCGACACCCTCCTTAATGAGCGCTTCTCCGCCGGAAAGATTGATGGTCATTTCGAGGAAAGTCGCGTTAACCAGCTCGACCCGGCCCTCCTTGACCCGCTGTTTGATCTCCTCAATGCGCGCTGGGCGGAAGTTCATAATCGCGATCATGTTGTTACATTCGGAGAGCACGAACTTGTAAGTAGGATCGTCACGTACGCGGTCGAGATGATCCAGGTAGTTATTGGCGCACCAAACTCGCTCATCGGAGAAAGTGGTCAACCACCCGCAGCTCGCGGGATGAAAGTTGGGTACGATGAAAGCTTCTGTTGGGGTAGCTTCTGCAGATGGCTTTGTTCTGCGGCAGGAGGCTAGCGACAGGCTGCCTGCCGCAGTGCCGGCCAAGCCTGCCAGGAAACCTCGTCTGCCGAGGCGTTTTAGTGAAGGATTGGTCATGATGATGCCTCCCGGAATATCAAGACTCGGAAAGATTTCGAATTAAATTCACTCCAGCGGCTAGGGTAGCGAAGAGGCGCGAACCGTACTCGCAGTCGAAGACCACCATGACGTGCAGGCCGACTTCCGGGACTATCACCACCCGGGCATCGCCTTTCGCCGCGGCTCGCAATGGCTGACGACGCAACCAGACCTTGGTGACTTTCCCGCCCGCCCCGGTGCTTTGTGCGAGGTTGATCTCGACGTCCCGCGCAGGCAGATCGGTCTGCCAGTTGACCAAGCTGGTAGCCACGGTCAATCCGTCCCGCTCCGAGCGGGATTGACCGTGGGTTTTTTCCGGCAATAAAGAACCCACGGTTGGGAAAGCACCAACCGTGGCTACCGGCTGTTCGTTTAGGCCCGCCCATATCTCTTCCGAACCCTTCAGAGTCCAGGGCGGGCGCGGCGCCAGGTAACTTACCGCCTCCTGCACAAGCTGTCCAACCCAACGTGCTCCCGTAGCCTCCCCCATTTGCCATGCCGATCGTGCAAGAACCGATCCGCGCATGTATACGCTCCGGTCTTTCCCTGTGGGGGAAGTCTAGCGGGGTAGCGCGGAGTTCGGGCTTTTCAAACTCCGCGGTCCTTCATTCGAGCACAAGCCGCGGACTTTCTCAGAAATGAAAGTCCGCGCTACCTTGCTGCGCATGAAACGTCCGGCGAACCGTCTCCCGGCTCACCGGCAGAAACCTCACGCGCCGCAGAAACTGGCTGATCTTCTTGATGCCCAAGTCAGGATGACGACGCTTGAGTTCGACGACTTTCGTCTTCACCGCCGCCGCAACTTTCGGCCGCTGACGGGTCGGACGCGCCTCCTGGGACTTCAAGCCGGCTTCGCCGTGGTCGCGGTACAGCCTCACCCACCTGGACAAGGCGCTTCGGCCGACGCCCATTTCGCGGGCGATCAGTTCCGGCGAGAAGCCTTCCTCCAGGTACAACTGAACCGCTTGGCGCCTGACCTCTTCAACCGCCAGCGAGCCTAGCCTACCACCCTCTCAACTACCGCACCGGTATTTTGGATGCGTGCCAGGGGAACGCATAGCTGGGTTGGTTGGCATAACGCCTGACACCCATGTCCAGCGTGATTCCGCATCCGGGTTGCAGCGCTATCTGGAAGAACTTGCCGTTCACCTCCACCGTCTGCTCCACGGGACCGTTCTTCTCCAGCCGCTGGTACTTGACCGTCGTGAAATTGTGCTCCCCGAATGTACCGGCCTGCACGATCACATCGCGGCTCTCAAACGGGCTTAGATTCACAAGCTGGAGCACTGTGCGCTCGCGCTCAAGGCGCGTTACCAGCGCGGCCACATCCCTGGGGATTCCGGGGCGCTGCTTGTCGGGATCGAAGTAGCGGACGGAGGCGTGTAGCAGTCCGCCGTTGTACATCATCTGCGGAGCGCCAAGCATCAGTTGGATCAGCGCCTCAGTCGTTACGGGGTTCTGGTGCTGCCAGTGGTGCTCGTTGAGCTTGGTGTAGTCGCCTTTGCCCGGCTCAATCTGGCGATAGGTTCCGGGATACTCATCGAGCAACAGCCAATTCTGCCGCATCTCCTGCAGCCGGTCCACCACCTGGCCAGCGGCGGAGGAAAGGATGCGCTCGGGGTAGTCCGGATTGTCTCCCGCGATGAAGCGCATCCAGGCGGTGTCGTGGCCGTTGTCCATCTTGTTGTGTGTGTCGGCAACACGCCGCCAGTCGGTCCCTTCGGCTTGGCGCACCATCTCGGCCCGCTCCCAGTCACCCGGCGAGAGCGACATGAACCAGAGCTGGCTGAGATAGGAATAGTCCATCCCGCCGAAATCCACCCAGCCGGAGGTCTCCTTCCGGCCAGGCACGACGAAGCCGTTGTCTGTGCGTCTGCCCTGAGCCAGGATTGTGTCCATGGTGGATCGGGGCATCTCCAGATACTTCTCGTCGCCCGTCAGAAGCAGCGCATTGGCTGCACCGATCTGAATGGCCTGTCCCACGCTGTGGTAGCCATGCGGCCAACGCCAGCCGTACAAGCCGCCCCACCATTTCCCGTTGAAATACTCGCCCACTTTGCCCGAAAGGCCCACGTTGTCCGGTGTAATGCCGCCGTTAGCCTGCGTCCGCTCCAGCCAGGCGCCGACATATTCCTTCACCCAATCCACGTACTTCTGTTCGCCGGTCAGTAGATAGGCGTTGGCAGCGAGCGAGCTCGCCGCGATGTTTGACGCCACGTCGCCCCCGCGGTAGAGCCGTTCTTCCAAAGCGATTCCATACCGCTGCGCGTTGCCTGGCTTTTCGAGGTCGGCGATCTTCTCAATACCGGGCACATCCTCGATCGGCAACCCGTAGACGGCCATGCCCGCCGTCATCTGGAAGGGGCGGGCCTTTTCCCCCGATCCAAGATAAGGGCCCGCGCTTCCACTTCGCGGCGAGCGGATAATCTTGAGTTTCGGATCATAGTTCGGCGCCGCTGGGTCTTCGTTCATATAGAACCCCGCGAACCGCCTGGCGCGCGCGACCAGTTCGTGATCCGTCGGGTCCGCCAGGGCCAGCAGATAGAAGAACAGGTTGCCTTCGCCGTGGTGAAACCAATCGTCCTGCCTCGAGTACTCTTCCCGCATCATCCCAAAGTCGTTGGTGAGCTGGCGCGTCATTGCGTTCCACTCGGTGAAGGAGAGCTCGCGCAAACGATCGTCGCCACCCAGTGTATAAAGCAGGGGATAATTGTAGAAGCTTTCGTAAGAGTCGTCCGGGGAGGCTGAGCCGCTGGTCTTCCAGATGAGCGTCCCGCCGCTGCGCGTGTAGTGCCTGACGAACTCGAAGGCGGCCTGGCTCATGTCGTCGATAAGGCGGCGTTCGAGCGTCGCCCACGCGGGCGGGTTGACTCGGGTGTTGGCTTCGATGGCCCTCACGGCCGGGGCGGCGCTTTGTGCTGACGCCACGGCCACCGACAAAGTCAGAGCAAGGATGCAACTTAGTCGAGCTAGCGACCGTGCTGCCGGATAGACCACCTTTGCCTTTCGTTTTAGTAGGATCCGGAATTTCCGATTGCAACTTTATCTCTACGCGAAAACCATAGGCCTGCCGCCCTCGCGCGTCAAGTTCAAATCGACATAGCCGCCCTGGGGGCGCCTCGCGGCTTGTTTGGCAGTTTCGCTGACTTGTTTGGTCTGTTTCTAGCCTCCAACCTGCCTGGCCGCTGAGTCGCCGCGCCGCCCCCCTCGGGGGGCGGGTCTTCTCTCTCTTTCCTTGAACTTCGTTTACACCTTCCATGGGTAACACTCCATTCGGTTCCTCCAGGGAACCCTGCCTTGGAGTGTCACCGCTTTTCCTCAAGAACTCATGCTCATAATCCGGTCGTTAGCCCAGTTATGCCACCAAGGTGCTCCTGGGGGATCAAATCAGGCGCTAACGGACCGATGGCGACGACCGCGCTCGAAGTACACCGCGCTGTCGATTAGGGTGATTGCCAAAACGGTTAAGCTGAGGAACAATTTTCTGGCTGTGCCGAAAGCCCCCGGCTGAGAACGTCTAGATCCTATTCATTTTCAGTTGCGGGGTTGGTGGGTACGACCCGCGCCGAAACCACAGGCTTTTGAAACAGGACAAGTGTTGTTCCCGGGAGCGTGTGATGGCGTGCGCGGGGCGGCAGAGTGTCGCGACGACCGGCCTTGGGATTCACCGGCCATGCTTGGCGCGGATGGCCTTGGCGCTGGCCTCCATTTTTCTTGCCTTAGAGTCCCGGCCCATCTTCCGCAGCAAGGCGGCATAGTTCTCAAGCGAGATGGCCACGTCGGGATGCTCCGGCCCCAGCACGTTCTCGCAAATCGCCAGCGCGCGCTTGTAAAGCGGCTCCGCCTCGGCGTAGTTCCCCTGGGTTTTGCAAAGCGTCGCCAGGTTGTTGAGGCTCGTGGCCAGGTCGGGATGCTCCGGCCCCAGCACGTTCTCGCAAATCGCCAGCGAGCGCTTGTAGAGCGGCTCCGCCTGGGTGTAGTTCCCCTGGGTTCTGTAAAGCTCCGCCAGGTTGTTGAGGCTCGTGGCCACGTCGGGATGCTGCGGTCCCAGCGCCTTCTCCCGAATCGCCAGCGCGCGCTTGTAGAGCGGCTCCGCCTGGGCGTAGCTCCCCTGGGTTTTGTAGAGCGCCGCGAGGTTGTTGAGGCTGGTGGCCAAGCGCGGGTCCTCCGGC
>Ga0315279_10000458_pt1 | contig 81480 bp, 97 predicted proteins | sample YL17G06_20_MG_FD_203694 | JGI IMG/M metagenome (GOLD analysis project Ga0315279, IMG submission 203694) | Sediment microbial communities from Yellowstone Lake, YNP, Wyoming, USA - YL17G06_20 | ecosystem: Environmental > Aquatic > Freshwater > Lake > Sediment | place: USA: Wyoming | collected...
CGAGCTTCATCGCCTAACAGTTTTAGAATGCAAGACCAGACAAATAAACATTCCCCGCTCTCCAAGGCACGCGCGCGCAGAGCTCACAATTAGAGGGCAATGCATCCATACCAGTGACGCTTACGATCCCCGCGCTAAAAAGTTGGTTCTGCGGCTGAAAAAACGTTGCAAGCTAATTGGTCCATGGTTTCACAGAGCTTTTGTTTCAGTGTGTTTATCAATGAAGATCTCCCGTGTAACGTCCTTCTGAGTTTTGAAGCCATCTTATGAACTCTTGGCAGGACTGACTGCCTCTTTGTGTGCATTTTTCATCTTTCAGGGGGACTACGGGACATATTCGCCAGAATAGGCATATTCCTGTGCTTTTCTTTGTTTCAGCCGGACGTGGGACAACGATTTCTTCGGACATTGCTTCCCCTTCCTGTTATGTTTTTTCTTTGTTTCGCCTACTGTATTAAAGAGATTTATGAATTCTCAGTAAGTATCAAAGATCTTTGAGGTCACGATGAAAAGCAAACATGACAGAAAGGGTCATCTTTTGTTAAAGCGCGCGGCTAGTCCTAGATTGCATAATCTTTTAACTGTGAATTCAAACATGCTAGCCCTACTGATTGTCAATAGTGATCTTTCTGTCGAGGGCAAAAGGGAGCTTCCGAACGAATTTCTCTTCAAGCGCGCGCACAATCATTGTTAGTGTTGACTGCACTTCTTCTAGTCGTCTTATGCGCCATGTAACTATTTCCTTTCGTTCATCCATGGTGTCTGCTTTGACTCCAGCTGCTATGTCGAAGACCCCGTAAACGGCTAATCCTTCTTCTATACCCTCAACTTTTTAAGTCCTTCAGTACGCCTGATTCTGAGCCTACCTCAGTGTTAATTAGTACAAAGGCTGTGAGCATAACTAATTCTCCAATATTTGATTAGTTTCATTATACATTAAAATGTATTCTAGCGCGCTAGCGTGTTGCTAAATTCGAGGAATTGACATCAACTTGTTTGATCATGCTTTCGCTTGACCTAGACGCCCATGATTTGTACGTGGAAGTGTTAGGAGAATACACCGTACTCGAAAAGTGAGCAGAAATTGACACAAACAATTCGATTTAGCGACACCCTAGCGCGCCAAATATTATAAGCAAAGCTTAAAAAGTCATGTAATCCACGCTGTACTCTATAATTAACCGCTTCAGGAGAAAACGATGCCGTATGAACAAGTCATCTGCGATTTCAGGCTTCTACAAGCTCAGCCCAAAAGACCGTTTGGTATCCATTAAAGAATTTGCTGGTTTATCAGATGATGAATGTGCTTTGCTGCAGAATACGGGTTCGTTGCCGCTTGATTTGGCGGACCGCATGATCGAAAACGTTATCGGGGCATTTCCTCTTCCCCTTCCCTTAGGCATAGGTGCCAATTTTCTAATAAACGGTCGAGACTACATGATTCCCATGGTTACTGAGGAGCCTTCTGTAGTGGCGGCAGCCAGCTATGCAGCAAAAATGGTGCGGGAAGGAGGCGGCTTCCACACCAGCAGCACACCACCAATTATGATTGGACAAATTCAAGCAGTAAACATAAAGGATCCATATGCGTCTAGGCAGCGTGTTTTAGAAGCGAAAGAAGCGATTTTGAGGAAAGCGAACGAACAAGACCCACTACTGAATATCGTGGGCGGCGGAGCCAAAGACCTCGAAGCCAAAGTGATCCACACCACGCTGGGCGATATGCTGATAACCGAGTTGCATGTGGACTGCCGTGACGCAATGGGTGGGAACGCTATTAACACCATGTGTGAGGCTGTGGCACCATTGATTGAGCAGTTGACTGGCGGACACGTTTATCTCCGAATTATTTCTAATTTAGCAGTTAAGCGTGTCGCGCGGGCTTGGTGCATTGTGCCAAAGGATTCGGTGGGCGGGAAAGAAGTTGTAGATGGCATAGTCAATGCCTCAGCTTTCGCAGCGGCAGACCCTTACCGTGGAGCTACACATAATAAAGGTGCTATGAATGGCATAATTGCGGTGGTGCTTGCCACGGGAAATGATCACCGCGCCGTTGAGGCAGGAGCGCATGCTTATGCCGCAAGAAACGGAGCGTACACTACGCTTTCAAATTGGGAGAAGAACGCGAACAGCGACTTGGTTGGCTCTATTGAGTTGCCTATGGCTGTCGGCTTAATTGGCGGTGCAGTGCGGACGCATCCCATAGCTAAAATTGCCGTAAAAATCCTAGGCGTGAAAACGGCTAATGAGTTTGCGGAAGTTTTAGCTGCAGTGGGGTTGGCTCAGAACCTTGGCGCGTTGCGTGCTTTAGCGCATGAGGGCATCCAGCGAGGTCATATGTCGCTTCATGCAAGAAACATCGCTGTAGCGGCAGGTGCTAAGGGCGAACTTATCGATTTGGTGGCTGAGAGAATGGTTAAAGAGCGAAAAGTACGCATGGATCGAGCTAAAGAACTGCTGACTGAACTTTCTGCAAAGTAAGATTCAGTTTTTTCAAGCTTATGTTCTTTAATTCATGGAAACATCCAAAAAGAACCAAGTTCCAGCGCAAAAAATGCGCGGACGCTACTCGTCGGCCAAGCCTTCTATTAAACCCAAGATTTCCGCAGAACCATGTAGCTCGATAACTAGAAACTGTGCAAGTATGGCCGTTGTCATTTCATGACTCGCGTCGCTGAATAAACTGGTAAAACCCATGGCAGCAACATTTCTGTTCAACCATTTCGTTCCTTTTTGATTGTCGCTTGATTTATCTTCCATGCTTTACAACCCTCCGAATTTCATTTATCTCCACGTTGAAAAAAAGTTTCTCAAGCTCGGTTATCACCGTTCTGATTATTTCGTCTCTGGCTGGGTAATCTGCAGGTGACCATTCACCCTCTTCTATGGGGAACAGCTCATTGACAAAACATCTTATGTTGAATTGCGACAAATCCAAAACGTATTGCAGTCCACCATCGGTCTTCACGAGATTCCCACCGTTAATGTGCCAACCACGTTTGTTAGTTTTGTCTATCTTCTTTCGAAAGTCGTTTTCTTTGGGCTTCAGCTTGATTTCAAATATCTCGTACACGCTACTTGGCACCCTGTTCTTCAGATTTGATGGTTACTGTCATGCTGACCGCGCGATTTTTGAGCGGAAGCGTCTTGTCTGCGTGTCCACACTTCAGCATTCGGTTCCTACTTTCCCTTTTCAATGAAACCACTTCCAAAAGAGCTTACCCACCTGCCATGTTTTGCATCGACTTTGATCCAGTCGCCATCTTTCTCTCTACCATCATAAGGAACTTCACGCACGCAGGCATGCGGAAAAAATTCGCTCAGTCTGTCTTTCAACAGCTTCGTAGCCAACTCATATTTATCAAGGTGATATGCACACCCTGGAGATGTGCACTGTTCGACTATTTTCTGAGGAGCCAGCCTGAACAATAAGACATCAGTTACCGACTCGGCGTCAATGCTGCTGAAATTTCTTAAAATGGAACCGATCTGGTGGACATGCTCATGCACGTCTGTCACTCGAAAATGCGACATTATTACGTTCTTTTTATCGAGTCTCTTTGCTTGAATTATGCAGACGTGACAACTTACTAAGCCGTTGGTCTCGCCTATTTCATTACCTTCCAAGAGAATAGTGCTGTTCAACTTGACATGTCGTCTCCTTTCAAACATAACATCGCTTCTCTGGGTGCGAGAACGAGTTTCAAAAGGAACGCCGCCTAAACCAAGAGACAATCTTGTTGGTCCTTTGATTCTTGAAGTCGCCGAGAATTCTTTTGAAAACGTCAGGAATCTGAGATCTGAGGGCTTCTTCTACGCTCATCCAGGTGTACGCTGTCGCCTCTTGTGAAAAGATTATTCTTCCATCGATCACTATTACCTCATAGGCGATTATGACGTGCCGCGTCGGTTCATCTTCTTTAGAGAGAAAATCGTCATAGACACCAATCAATCTGGTCGGAAGAACCTCTAATCCTGTTTCTTCTTTAACTTCACGTGCAAGAGCTTTCTTCAGGCTTTCCTCCGGCTTCAAATAGCCTCCTGGCAATACGCACCAATCATGATAAGGCATATCGCCTTCCCGTATGAGAAGGATTTCATGCTGTTTTCCTTCGATGACGGCAGCTACGCTGACCAACACCTTACCCTTGGTTATGTCTCTTTGAGACATCACTCTTCGATCTTCCCCCTAACCAGTTTTGCGCGTCCTAGTTCTCTTGCTTCACGTGTTTCTGTAGTTCATGATGTATTTCTGGATGAGCTCATCTCTGAGTTGCCCTTCCTGTTTGCCTCTTGGAGAACGGGCGCACAAGTGCATTGCAAGCACTCGATTATCGCGGGAAACTCTGCCAAACTGGTGCCTTGTTCCGACATACTTGGATTCGAGTTGACCGTTTTGGGAGGCAATTTTTCGAAAATTAGAGGCAAGACATCCTTTCTCTTCTTCTAGCTTCTTCAAAGCACGTTCGAGATCTGCTTCTTGATTCAGTGATTCCATTCCAAGACTAATCATCTTCCTGACTGCTTCTAGGTTCAGAGAGATGCCCAGTTCCTTGGTTAAGGCAACGATTTCGGGGCTAGTTTCAATCAGTATGCTTTTGACGTGCGCGCTGCGAAGTTGCATGTTTGCCAAATCACCTCTCCTTGTCGAGTAGTTTTTCAAGCGTTTTCCGATCTTTGAGAGCTTCCTCCAAGAGTTGTTGAAATCTCGAGATTTCATGGGGCAATTCTGCATTGCGTATCTCCAAATCCTCCGTTCTTTTGATGAGGTCTGCATTTCCTCTTTCAAGAGAGGTTGCCCTCAACGAAAGAAGCCCGACTTTGATTAATCGAATGATCTTCTCTTGACTCCCTATTTCTTCGTACAAGTCTCTGGGAATTTTGATCTTATGCGTCGGACTTCGTTCATCTCCTGCGTTCATGGAAACCTGTCCTCTCTTGCTCCAATTATTCTTGCCAAGGTTCGGTCGGTTCCTCTTCTTCCTACAACTTTCGCCAAGCTTTCGCCGACGGCTTTCTCAGTTCCTGCTCGTTCCTTATTCGAGAAGCGATAGTCTTGTCTTTCAATGTACACAGAAAGATCATTCTGCATTCCTTCCAGAACCTGAAGCTGCTTGTCGATAATTGTTTTTGTAATATGTGGAAATTTCTTGCTGTGTAATCTGGAGATTATGTGCAGGGTCATGACATAATGCGGGATGCACAGCCCTCGCGATTTGTTGAAGAGCTCTTTGATTTCATTGTCTTCTTTGAGTTCCTGCACGAATTCCGTGATGTAGATTCTCATGATTTCTGAAACGTGATCGCAGGCAGGACAGTTCTCTTGGTTGGAAACAGTTCTTAGGTAAGATGGCGCGGAACTCGAACGGAAGCGACCTCTAAGGTCAAAGCTCGATCGTTGGGGTGATTCTACTCCTATGTGCAGATCGGCCGTTACATCTTCAAAAAGTTGTTCTGTAACGCTTTTCAGTATGAGCGCCATTCCTAATCCGTCGGAACTGGCTGGATTAGTAGAAGAAGTGAACATTTTGTAGAAGTGATAGTTGCAGAAGCCTCTGCTCTCAATAATCTTCTCTCTCGCTCCAGCGTCCATTACGAGCTCGTAGAGGTAAATGTCTACAAACCTTTGTTCAAACCTGTTCTCCAAATGGCATAGGAAGCAAGCTTCAGCCTTCTCCAAGGCCTCGCGAATGTAAACCCAACCGATGCCTTTCATCCTCGTCCCACCCGTCATGCTGAGGCGAGCCTATGAATTATGCTCACTGCTTGGAACGTGTTCTCAAAAGTCGATATTCCAAGGTCTGACCGGGCGAACCCTCCATTGCTTCGTTGACATTTCAACACGAAATCCATTGTTTGCGAGGGAAATCGGCAGCTTTCTCCGAGCAGGCCAAGGGTCATAACGCCACAGTACGTGTGCTCCATGTAAGGCGTCATTGATCGGGGAATCACGGTAAACCCTCCGTGAGGCTGCTCGCATTCTCTCACAAATCCCACGGTATCACTGAGATCCATTCGATTAGCCTTCAATAAGCAAAGAGAGGCGATGGCATGGTAGGTTGAGTTGATGTTTGAATGTTCGTAGGCGCCAAACCCTCCATCTTTGTTTCTATATCTCAGCAACCATTTTCTGGCTTCTTCACCGTTTGGACTGATCTTCAAAATTGAGACAAGTTCCAGGAACATGAGGGTTGACCAAAACTCTGAGGAGACCTCAACATAAACATCCACGTTGCCAAAATATCTTCCGGAACTGACCGCGGACTCAACATAGTCTCTGAATTGGCTGCCTATGGTTTTGTTGCATAACGTGAGCGCCTTGCCGATGTAATGATAGGAATAGATGTTGCCGAGGTCAAAATCTTGGAGCCATTCAATCGTACGATCCATGTGGGGAAAAGGCGAACCCAAGATGCTCAAAACAGCCAATCCATAATAAGTGTCTTGTGCATTGGAGTCGAGGCCTTGAGCAAAAGCGTATCCTCCATCATCATTCTGTCGATTCACAACGTATGCCACGATTCGTTTGCTCAATGGCGAATCTGCAGTCTGTCGCTTGTTCAGACTGACACTAACTGTGCTCTTTGAAGCGAAAGGCCCTGCTTCGGACAACCCAACATCCACTCATTCACTTTGAATGTGTAGAAGCTATCAGCCCCTGCAACGCACAACAAGGGCGGTTAAAGGCGAGCCTCATCGCCTCGCAGACTCAAGATACCCATTGAAATAGATATGCTTTTCCGATTAGACGGTGTGTTTTGATGTATTCTCAAACCGCCCGCTTATTCTATGCGCGGGGGTTTTGCTGTAGCTCGCGGAACACTTCTTCCTTTTCGAGCACTGTCTTGTCGCAGCCCACTTCAGGATAGGGATCACTCTTCTCTGAGCCCTTCTCCATCCTTCGTCAATGAATATTCAACACGAGGTGGAATCTCGGCAAATGACTCTCTCTTGAGCAGGCTTTCAACTTGAAGCTGCTTCAGGGTGTCTGCAAGTGTCTTGGGACTTATGCCTTGTAATCAAACAGTGGATAATTGATAATTTTGCCGATCCAAAGACAGTAAGCTCGGACAATGATTTATAAGCGCGCGGAATTCTGCGCGCGCAAGGATTTTTGACCAACTCTTTTGTTACAATTTGAATTTTGAAACTTCTTGAAGCAATGTTGAGAAGTCCATGAAATGTAACAAGTGAATTAACGCGCTAAACCCAAGATAGATATTTAGGTCTGCAAACAGTATTGGAAGAAAAGGTTGACGCACATGAGCTTTGTTCCGATTCAGCAGGTTCTGGGCGGGGGATTTGCAGACCAGAAAGTCGCCATCAGAGGATGGGTCTACCGAAAGAGAGAGGGAAAACAGACAATATTCCTACTCATACGTGACTCAACCGGAATCATCCAATGTCCAGTGAAGAAAGAGACAGCAGCTTGGGATGGAGCTGGAAAAATCACGATTGAATCTTCACTAGCCCTTGAAGGGACAGTTAGGAAAGACGCACGCGCCCCAGGCGGATACGAAGTCGTCACAGAAAAAATATCCATAATAGGCCTGGCTGACCTCTTCCCGATAACAAAAGACAAAAGCGAAGAATTCTTGCGCGATGTTCGCCACCTGTGGCTTCGAAGTCGCAAAATGAACGTGGTGATGAGCGTGCGAAGCGAAGTGCAAAGGTTCACGCATGAATTCTTCAAGAACCAGAAATTCACCGAAGTTTCTCCACCAATGTTCGTAACGAGCGCAGTCGAAGGAGGCTCAACGCTTTTTGGCTTGAAGTATTTTGACCAGAACATGTACCTAACCCAAAGCGCACAACTGTATCTTGAGATTCTAATCTACTCGTTAGAAAAAGTCTATTGCATTGCTCCATCATTCAGAGCCGAAAAAAGCCGAACCATCAGACATCTAACTGAATACTGGCACATCGAAGCCGAACAAGCATTCGCAGACATGAACGACCTGATGCGGTTGGAGGAGGAGCTTCTGGCCTACATTTGCCAGCGAACTGCTACGACCTGCAAACCAGAGTTTGAAGAATTGGGTGCAGACCTTTCAAAACTCGTATCAGTGAAGACCCCCTTCCCAAAAATAACCTACACAGAAGCAATCGAAAAGCTGAAAAAGAAGAACTTCAAGACGAAATGGGGTGACGATCTTGGATACGAAGAAGAGAAGGCTCTAGCAGACGACTTCGGCAAACCGTTTTTCATATATGACTATCCTAAACAGATTAAAGCCTTCTACTGCAAGACCTACAGAGAAAAACCGGAGCTAGCGATGTCAACTGACATGCTTGTCCCAAGAATAGGGGAAATATCCACTGGCGGCGCTAGAGAAGACGACAAGGAAATACTTGTCGCGAGACTTAGAGAACAAGGGCTAGAGGAAGAGGACTATGACTGGTACATTGATCTCCGACGCTACGGAACTGTTCCACACGTCGGCTTTGGAATGGGCCTAGAAAGATTGCTCACATGGATGCTTGACCTGGACAACATAATAGACGCAATACCGTTCCCGAGAACAATCAGAAGATTCTACCCCTAAAAAACAGAGCAGACGCACTTGACAAATCGAGTCTTGTACTGAGCTTTACTAGCCCATCGAAGAGGGCAATAATGAAAATGGGGTGAAGCCCAAGTTACTTCTTGTCGAGCTGTTTCCTCAGTTCGTCGTACGTTGCCTTGATCTCGTCGACCGAAGCTTCGTCTTCCAAAGTTGACACGTCACCCATGGCTGCGCCCGCCAGCACGGCCTTCAATAGCCTCCTCATGATTTTTCCACTACGTGTTTTTGGAAGTTTGTTGACAATTACGATTGCGTCAGGTGTCGCTATCGGGCCTATTGTGTTCCTTATGTGTTTCACAAGGTCTGCACGCAGTTCGTCTGACGGTGAAAAACCGCTTCTCAAGGTGACGAAGGCCACAGGGACCTCACCCTTGAGTGCATCTTCTTTACCCATAACCGCAGCTTCTGAAACAGCTGGGTGTGACACAAGTGCACTTTCAAGCTCCACGGTGCCTATTCTGTGTCCGGCCACCTTCAAGACTTCATCAGCTCTTCCGAGCAACCAAAAGTAACCATCGGGATCCTTCACTGCATAGTCGCCCGTGTAATAGATATTGGGCCACCTTCCAAAGTATGTTTGCTTGTATCTTTCGGCATCTTTCCATATTGTTTCCAGCATTCCCGGCCACGGAGTCGTAATCACTAGGAAGCCTTTGATGCCTGTGGGTGTTGGTTGTCCTTTTTCATCGTAGACTTCTGCATAGATGCTCGGCAGAGGGTTTGTCGCAGATCCTGGTTTCAACGGTACAAGTTCTAAGCCTGACAGAGGAGCTATCATGAACCCGCCTGTTTCAGTTTGCCACCAAGTGTCAATGATTGAGAGTTTCTCTTTGCCTACGACGCGGTAATACCATCTCCAAGCCTCGGGGTTTATTGGTTCTCCGACTGTGCCCAAGAGCCGAAGTGTGCCCAAATCATGCTTGGTTACCCATTGTTCACCGAATTTCATGAACATTCTGATCGCCGTCGGCGTGGTGTAGAGTATTGTTATACCGTGCCTATCGATAATGTCCCACCATCTGTCTTGCGCAGGATAATCTGGCGTTCCCTCGAAAATGAAGGAGGTTATTCCCAGAGCCAGCGGAGCGTAAACATTGTATGTGTGCCCCGTGATCCAGCCGATGTCGGCCGTACACCACCAGATGTCCTTTTCATCCGGATTGAAACCCCACTTGAGCGTCCAGTACCCCCAAACCAGGAAGCCGCCAGTACCATGTTGGATTCCTTTGGGCTTCCCGGTAGTTCCAGAGGTGTAGAGTATGAAGAGAGGTTCGGTGGATTCCATCGGCTCAGGCGGAACGTAAACATTAGGTTCCACCTGGCTCATTGCTTCACTGTACCAGACGTCTCTTCCCTCCTTCATCGGAACGTTCTGCCCAGTTCTCCTGACTACGACAACTTTTTGGACATTCGGCGTGCTCAGCAACGCACGATCTGCTGTATCTTTCAGCGTCACTGTCTTTCCACGCCTGTAGGCACCGTCAGCGGTCACAAGGAGTTTGGCTCCGGAGTCATTTATCCTGTCTGCAAGGGCCTCTGCACTAAACCCTGAAAAGACTACCATGTGAACTGCGCCTATTCTGGAGCAAGCAAGAAGTGTAATCGGCAATTCGGGAATCATCGGGAGATAGACAGCCACTCTGTCTCCTTTCTCGAGGCCCAAGTCTTTGAAGATTTTTGCGAGCTTATTCACTTCTCGGTAAAGCTGATAGTAAGTGTAAGTCCTGATTTCTCCGCCTTCACCTTCCCAAATGTAGGCTAGCATATTCTTCCTTGATGTCTTCAAGTGCCTGTCAAGCGCGTTGTAGCTTATGTTGAGAACGCCGCCTGAGAACCATTTATAGAATGGTCTGTTCGAATCATCTAGCACTTTGTCCCAAGTCTTGAACCAGTCGATGGCTTTTGCTTTCTCTGCCCAAAATTCTTGGGGGTTCTTTATTGATTTTTCCCATTCATCTTTTAGTATTTTTCCCGGGTAGATTCTTTCGTCAAACGGTAAGCTGGCTTCTGACATCTAATAACCATCCATGGATTTTGTGGAAAGACCTTCTTTCGTGAATATAAACTTTCTCAGCGAAAAACAAAAAGGGGAAGGTTATCTTTCAGATCAGCTGGCCAATCGGCATGATGGTTTTCCCGTGCACTTCGTTGATTACCTCTGCTAGACCTAGGTAGAATGCGCTGAACCCGGTTAGGATGCCTTCAACCCCGATTATGCGAGTGAAGATTTCCAAGTCTTTGGCTGTCATCGACGTATAGGCAAGTAGGCCTGACTTGATTGCTAGCAGGAAGAACAGTATCGTCAGAGTCGCAAAGACTACTTGCAGTGTGCGGTTGGTTTTCAGGGTGCCGAAGAACATTACGAATGTGAAGAGCCCCCACATGAAGAAGTACGTCATCATAGATTCGTTGGATGCGCCTGCCAATCCACTGAAAATGTTTTTTGGCAGCAAGTTCAGGAGGACAAAGGACCACCAGAACAACCCGTATGAGGTGAACGCTACAGTGCCAAATGTATTGCCTTTTTTGTATTCCAGTACGCCGGCGATTACCTGTGCAAGTCCACCATAAGCTATGCCCATTGCCAATATCGTCCCGTCGAGAGCGCCAAGCTGCAAGTTGTGAACGAAATTGAGGAGAATTGTTGTCACGCCGAAGCCTAATAGACCAAGTGGTGCCGGATTTGCGACCTTTTCAGTCATTCTGTTACAAACCTTCCTATTTCTCAGCTATGAAAGCTCTTGTTCTCAGTTTTCGTCATATAAGTCTTTCTAAACCTGCCTTTTCCGTCTTCTACTCGCAATGTACTTGCCCATTTCCAAGGAACCGAAAGCTATTGCCGTGAACAACATAGCAAACGCCCAATCGAGTGGTTCAGGTGCGTTCACATTGAATGCAGCATTGAGACCTGGTGTGTAGAGTACGACAAGTTGAAGGAAGAACGATGATAGCACAGCGTACCATAGGAATCTGTTCTTGAACACACCCACTTCCCACACGGGAAATTTCAGTGACCGTGCAGATATGGCGTTAGCCAACTCCATGACAATCATAGAAGTGAGCAGTTGAGTACGTGCTTCCGTCAATTGACCCGCGCTTTCCCACGGGTGGTAAAAGAAGTATCCAAACAAGAGCAAAGCTGTCATCAAGATCGGTACTAGGGATAGGTAGAGTTTGACGTCACGTGTGAAGACGCTTTCGTTTGGATCGCGCGGTTTTCTCTCCATTATGTCAGGATCACCAGGATCAATGCCCAAAGCTATTGCAGGCAGACCGTCTGTGGTCAGGTTCACCCATAGCAGTTGTGCCGCAGTCAATGCTATTGTTGCGCTACCAATAATTTCGGTGGGCGAGCCTGGCGAATAAACTCTTGCCAGATATGGAACAGAAACTACTGCTACAAACATAACCAAGATTTCCATTATGTTGCAGCGCATAAGGTAGGTGAGGTATTTCTTGATGTTGTCATAAATCTCGCGCCCTTCCCTTGCCGCCTTCACTATAGAAGCAAAGTTGTCATCTGTCAAGACCATGTCCGACGCTTCCTTGGTCACCTCAGTTCCCGTTATGCCCATGGAAATGCCTATGTCGGCCATCTTGAGCGCTGGGGCGTCATTAACACCATCACCGGTCATGGCAACAATTTGCCCCTTAGCTTTCCAAGCCTTGACAATCCTCATCTTGTGTTCAGGCGAAACACGTGCATAAATCACAACCCTTTGAACCATTTCGGCCAATTGTTCATCATTCAGTTTTTCCAGCTCTGGGCCCGTCAGCACCTTTCCCTCTTCTTCGTTTTCGCCCAGCAAGTTCAGCTCTTTGGCCACTGCGACTGCCGTATGCTTATGATCACCCGTCACCATGACAACGTTTATTCCGGCTCTCTTGCAAGTGTTTATTGCGTCTTTGACTTCTTCACGGGGCGGATCAATCATGCCCATGATACCGACAAAGATAAAATCCTTCTCGATTTTCTCATCGCAAGTATTCACGGTTTCAGGCAACTCTCTGTAGGCAAAGCCCAAGTTTCTCAGAGCTTGTCTCGCGATTGCTTCGTTCACTGCAAGTATCCTTGTCCGATCACTGTCAGTAAGCTTGGAAACCTTGCCATTCGCTAAAGTCTTTGAGCATTTGTCCAGAACTATTTCAGGCGCACCTTTCATGTAGGCTATTTTCTTCTTGCCAGCAACTATATGCATAGTTGTCATGCGTTTTGTTTCTGAAGAAAACGGAATCTCACCTATACGAGGCTGCTGCTGTTCTATATCCATCTTCCACAACCCAGCTTTTGCCGCGGCGACAACCAGTGCTCCCTCTGTGGGGTCTCCTTTGATGATCCATCTTTCTGTGGCGGTATCCTTTTCCAGCTTGGCGTCATTGCACAGGACCGCAGCCGTCAAAAGAATACTGAGTCCCTCACTTTTCGGATCTATTTTTTGGTTTTCTACAAGGAATTCACCTTCTGGCTCGTAACCTACTCCTGAGACTTTAACGATTTGATCATCCATGTATATCCTCTGAACTGTCATCTCGCCTTTCGTCATCGTTCCAGTCTTGTCAGAGCATATGACACTCGTGCAACCAAGTGTTTCCACGGCCGGCAGCTTCTTCACTATCGTGCTGACCTTAGCCATTCGGTACATGCCCACGGCAAGTGCGCCCGTTACAATGGCTGGCAGTGCCTCAGGAACGGCCGCCACCGCTAAGCTGATTCCCCAAAGGATCATATCGATGGGGTTGCGACCTTCAATAATACCTATAACGCCCACTCCAAGGCAGATCGCTACAGACAATATCCCTATCCACTTACCAATGGACTGTGTTCTCTTCTCAAGCGGCGTTTCCTCTTCCTCAGTCATCTGCACCATTTTGGCGATTTTTCCAAATTCTGTACTCATGCCCGTTGATGTAGCTACTGCCTTGCCTCGGCCGTAAACGACAACGGTTCCCGTAAAAGCCATGTTTCGTCGGTCGTTAAGTGAGGTTTCCTCCCGACATGTATCAACATTCTTGTTTACAGGAGAAGATTCACCTGTCAACGAGGCTTCATCTATCTTGAGGTTAACGGATTCTATGAGCCTCGCGTCAGCGGGTACCTTGTCTCCGGTGAATAAGAGTATTATGTCCCCTGGGACAACTTCGCTCGCCGCAATCTTCACTTCTCTGCCGTCACGCAACACCACCGCAGTAGGCGCAGCCATTTTCTTTAAAGCTTCCACAGCTTTCTCGGAACGGAACTCCTCTACAAATCCCAATATTGCAGTGGCCAAAACTATGGCGATTATAACTATGGCGTCGATGATTTCGCCGACGGCCAACGAAAGGCCTGTCGCAATCAACAATATGATAATGAGTATGTCTGTGAATTGTTCAAGGAACATCTTTATCGAAGAAGCACGCTTCTCCTTTTGCAGTTCATTTAGGCCATATTCAGCTAAACGCTTTTGGGCTTCTTCTTGGCTCAAACCAGTTGCAGTAGAGTTCACTGCCTTCAAAGCTTCTTCGAGACTCATCGCATACGACGATTTTGCCGCCAACTCCATCCCTCTCCAGCCGAATCAGAACCTACGATTGTTGAAGCAACAAGATATATTCTTTTCCAGTAAGAATTGAAACTCTGCAAATAAGTTTATAAGCCCTAGCAAAACACACTACTGCTTCTAAAAAAAGGAAGAGAACAGGGGAAAAGAAAAAGATGCTATTTGAAGCATGGTTATTGGCACCATTATCCGCAATAATCTCAATGCTGATCGGACTCTACTTCTACAGATACGTGAACAAGCAGGATAGTGGAACTGAAAGAATGAAAGAGATTTCCACCGCGATCAAAGTAGGAGCCGCAGCCTTCATAAGAAGAGAATATACAACGCTTGCGATATTTGTAACAGTTGTGGCAGTACTAATCGGTGTATTTCTGCCGCAGCCACTGTGGGAATCCAACAACCTGGCACTGAACCTCCAGCTACCAGTGGCCTACATGTTTGGCTCATTCTGCTCCGCTCTTGCAGGCTACTTAGGATTGAACGTTGCCACAAAAGCAAACGCGAAAGTCGCAAACGCAGCGCAAGGCGGATTGAACAAAGCATTCCCAATCGGTTTCCGCGGCGGCGCTGTAATGGGGCTGTCAGTAGTCGGCGTTGGCCTGCTTGGGATCAGCATAGTCTACTCCTTAACAGGGATGGCGGGAACAATTCCAGCAGTCTTGGCATACAGCTTTGGGGCAAGCTCCCTTTCACTTTTCGCCAAAGCCGGCGGAGGCATATTCACCAAAACAGCGGACATCAGCGCAGACTTGGTCGGCAAAGTCGAGCTGGGAATCCCGGAAGACGACCCACGCAACCCTGCAGTCATAGCAGACAACGTTGGAGACAACGTAGGTGATGTCGCAGGTATGGGAGCGGATCTTTTCGACTCATACATAGCAAGCATAGTCGCAGTAATGATACTCGGTGAAGGACTGGGTATATCTAACACATATGTACAAGTGCCCTTAGTGTTTGCTGGATCAGGCATTTTAGCCGCTATCATAGGTGCGTTGACTGTTAGGGTCGGCAAGAAAGGTAACCCAGGAGCAGCTTTGAACGCCGGCACTTACGTGACGTGCGTGATCTTCGGGATTCTGACAGGCCTTGCAACCTGGTATCTAGGATATCAATGGCAGCTTTGGGGAGCAGCGGTCGTAGGTCTGGCAGCTGGAATAATAATCGGCATTACAAGCGATTACTTCACATCGGAAGACAAAGCACCAGTCTTGAAAACGGCCGAAGCATCCGAGACTGGAGCCGCATTGAACATTTTAACTGGTTTCTCGTATGGTCTGCGCAGCATTATCTTCCCCTTGATAGGAATAGCAGTTGCTGCCGCTGTCGCATACAAAATATGTGAACCTCTGGGTGCAGGATACGCAGTGTACGGGATAGCGCTTGCTGCTCTCGGCATGCTCTCAATCGTGGGATTAACCGTGTCAAACGACGCCTACGGTCCAATCGTGGACAATGCCAAAGGAATAGCTGAACAATCAGGACTAAGCGAAGAAGTCATAGCAATAACAGACGAGCTTGATTCGGCAGGAAACACCGCAAAGGCCATAACCAAAGGATTTGCAATAGGTGCAGCCGGACTTACCGTAATCGCACTTTTGGCCGCGTTCCAGAAAATAGCTGCAGAAGCGGGTCAGCCTGTTGTCTTCGATGTCATGGACCCAATGGTCTTGCTAGGTGCGCTCATAGGCGTAGCAATACCTGCAGTGTTCTCAGCAATGGTCATGCTCGGAGTCGGCAGAAACGCCACCAGAATGATCGCGGAGATCAGGAGACAATTCAAGGAGATACCTGGCCTCAGGGAAGGAAAACCAGGAGTCAAACCTGACTACGCACGATGCGTCGACATTGCAACAGTCGGAGCGCTACGCGAGCTTATGCCAGCAAGCATCGTAGCAATCGTCTCAACTCTGTTGATAGGCTTCTTAGGCGGGATAAAGGCGTTAGGAGGCTTCTTAGCCGGCGCCATATTCTCAAGCTTGCTGCTTGCACTCCTAATGTCAAACGCTGGCGGATTATGGGACAATGCCAAGAAGCTCATCGAATCAGGGAAATACGGCGGGAAAGGTTCGGACGCACACAAGGCGGCCGTCATAGGCGACACGGTCGGAGACCCGTTCAAGGACACCGCAGGACCCTCACTCAACACGATGATTACAGTGATGTCGCTTATTGCTTCGCTGTTCGCGATACTAATCATCAAATACAACCTCCTAGGACTGCTGGGAATTCATTAGATTGCCTAGCTATAACCCAACATTATTTTTTGTTTTCTAGTCTTGCTTTGATGAGGGATATTGTTTCGAAGAGCGGCAGGTTCTGCCTCGCGACAACATCTATGCTGAAACCTCTTTCCTCGAAGCTTCGGAGTGTTTCTTCGACATCAGACAGGGTTGACTGCATCAAGAGGATTTCGCCATGCGGTCTCAGATGTCTTGGAGCCTCACGAATGAAGTTATCAATCGTCTTTCTTCCAGAAAGGCCACCAGCCCAAGCTCGCTCAAGCCAGTAGCTTCCTTCGCTCTCCTCTGATGGCACATATGGAGCGTTGAATAGGATCAGATCGAATTCTTTTCCTATCTTTATCGGCGCGAGCAGGTCTCCCTGTATGAAGAGCATCCTTTTCGCAACATGAATCAGCTTTGCATTCTCCTTCGCACATTGGACGGCAAACGGGTTTATGTCAATCGCGAAGACTTCAGCTGCCTTTTCCGCCGCAAGTATTCCCAGTATGCCGCAACCCGTTCCTACGTCTACAACTCTGTCTCCGTCTCTGACTGCCAGATTCTCAGCGAACAAGAATGAATCTTCAGCCGGTTCGTAAACGTTCTCGTTCACATAGAAGACATGATCGGCGAAGAATACTTTTTTACTGGATGAGTACATCAGCTAGGACTCCGAAATCCTCTGGTGTCAATTCTCTCACCCGCTTCTCACGAAAGGGAAGAGCTTCAGCAATTCTGATGGCTTCTTCCTCAGACATAGCGCAGAAACCCTTCATAAATGCCAGAACGACATTCTTGACTTTCCTGTTACGCTTCGTGAAACATGATCGCAAAAGTTGCTTGAACAGTTTTTCATTTCTCAAAGGATACGGTCGTGGATTTTTCGGTTCCAAACGCATGATGGCCGAGTCTATTTTCGGCTGCGGATAGAACATCCATTTCGGAACATCATCCAAGAGCTCGACTTCTACATGATAGTATGTGAGAACTGTAAGCCATCCATAATCCTCACTTCCAACAGAGGCAACGAGACGGTTTGCGAACTCTTTCTGAAAAACCAGGACTGCACGATCAAAACCCGTGCCAAAAAGCCAAAGAAGCAGGCGCGAGGACAAGTGATACGGTGGAATCGAAACGACTTTGTTGAATGGGGGAACACTCGTCTCGAGCACACCACCTTCGATTATCCTCACATTTGGCGCATCCTTCAGTTGTTCATGCAAAATGCCTGCAAGTCCTGAGTCAACTTCGACGGCCAGAACTGTTTTGCTGGTTTTTTTCAGTAGGTTTGTTAAGTAGCCCAACCCAGCACCGACCTCCAGCACTGTGTCATCGAAGTTCAGAGAAGCATAATCAACCATTAATTGAAGAACGTGCGGTTCGACCATGAAATTCTGGCCTAAGCTCTTCTTCGGCACAATTCGATGTGTTCGAAGTAGAAACTTTGTTTTTTCCAGGAGACTCATTGTATCCCGTTGGGTGATCGTTGAACTATTGCATCCTCGTAAACAGTCGGTATTTGCTGTCGCCGCCCAACTCTTCCATGACTCTCTTTGTAATCAATTTAACCGGGTTGGGCAATTCTGTGCGTTTCTGCAAGTCTTCAAAACTTTCAAAAGGTTTCTTCTCCCGTTCATTTATGACTTGCCACATGTATTTTTTGCCTATCCCGGGAATCAGCTCCAACGCGTGCATCCTCGGTGTAACGGCCCTTGCAGTGTTGAAGAATTCGACGAACCACTTTTCACGGTTCAGCACTATCTTGTTAATCACTGTCGGAAGCTCTGTCTTTGCGGCGGCAGTCAACTCGTCATAGCCTATTCGCCCGATAATATATGTTATTTCTTCTCGAGACGCCTTCCCAACGAAAACACGATCATAAGGCTTGAGTATCATACCTTCTTTAACCAATGCTTCTAGGAGCGTAAAAAACTCTTCTCCTAACAACTGAACCAAAGCCCCCGCTCGGTAGCCAGCTCGTCCTGAGATGTGCACTCCAGGGCGGCCGTGCGGCAGAAAGTCCAAGATATAAGCGTACTCTTCGTATCGCTTCTCCATCATTGTCATGATTTCCTCTATTTAGTCTCTTATTGCTTAAAATAGTTAGTATCGACCAGCCTATTTCAATTTTCGATGCTCATCCAACAGGTTCACTATGGCTTCTAGTTTTGATGTCTCAATGATTTTGCGTCCACCAGCCAGAAACACCCTCAACTCTTCAATACTTTTCGGCATGCAGTTGACTATTTGCACTGCCTCCATCTCGTCTAGAGCATAATCCGCCACGAGTTTTCCAACTAGTTTTTCGGCAGACTCAGCGTCGGTCTTCGAAAACTTCGAGACATAATCGAACGTACGACGCTGTAGCTGATCAAGGTTTTCCTCACCTATTGACTCCAGCAATTCTTTAACCTGCGGGAGGCTTAGTTTCTTTTCTGTAATACTCTTTTCCGACATTTAATCACTCTTACAAGGTTCCAAATGCTCGGGTCTGACGATGATTTCTCTGACCGCATCTCCTTGTGAAACACTCACCACATAACTCCGTCCCCGCTTGTTGAGTATTGTACCGACTCTGCCGTGGTAGCGTCTATGGGGCATCCCCTTGTGAACACTCGAGTCTATCTTGATGATAACACTCGCTCCGGGCGGATATTCATAGAGCAACTTGCTCAGCCTCAGTTTGCCATGTTCCCTAGGCCCCTTCGTCAGAAGGCGACGTGCTCCAGAACGATAACCCTTCGACCCCCTCATTCTCACACTTCTCCTAATCTTCCATAACTATGTTCAAAACATCAAGTTCCATAGGCTTCGCTTTATTTTTGAGAAGTTCTGAAACGCTGGGCACGGTTCTTCCTTCATCCCCTGTAACAAGCTCTTTAACGTAGAGCCCTCCTTGGCATCGTAATCTCATTTCAGCCTTTTTGGGCGACAGTTTCTTAACGTCCACGTCGTATATGTACTTTTCCCGCGTCAGATCAGCGCGTCTGTGCAAGACACGAACAGGGGTCTTCTGCTTAATCATGACGTTTGTCAGGCTCTTTTCCAAGAAGTGCATGTCTTTGGCGGTGATCTTGTTTTCAAATTCGATGAACACCCGATATTCTTTCTGTTTGGATTCGTCTCCCTTCAGCTTTCTGACGACATCTTTGTTTGCAAGTCTTAGACCTGAAACCTCAACCTTGTTCAGCCCGTACGCGTTAACTGCATCTTCCGTTTTTTTAAGATCTAGGAAACGCTTTTTCGGAGTCGCGATTTCAATCACAAAAGGTCTGCCGTTGCCCAGCATGCGGGCGTCGATGTCTTCTCTCCCAGAAGCGTGAAACGAGGCGCCTGCACCATTTGTTGCTTCCAACAAGGGCTTCTCAACTATTTCCTGCACCGACTCCGGATACATTTTTCCAGTCCAGTTACATTTCACGCAACCTTTTCCCCAACATTCCGAGCAGAACCATTTTGATTGCGGAATGCTTCTGACAAGTTTTCTGTATCGGCCAGCTACGAAAAGAGGATTGACTTGAAGCCTAACAAGACCGGAGAACGGCTCGACGAGCACGACAACTTCAGGCTTCTTGAAGTCTACGTCCTTCCCGCTTCGCTCTGCAATTCTTTTGCCGACCGTTCTCGCGAACTCTTTGCGGAGGCTCTCACCGTAGTTTACGCCAAACTCTGCCCTAAACTCATCTTCTCGTTCAGCAACTATCAAGGGCAATTCTATGCCCACTAGGAAACTGCTGTACTCATACTCCTCAAGAAGACCAAGAGCCTTTTCCGCGAAATCATCACGAATATCAAGTTTGCCCTCACACAAGAAGCATTTTTCCGGAATATCTACAGCCTCAACGCGTTCTCCCATTCTGTTAATTATTTCTCTTGCCGTCTTGGAAAAACCATTAGTCGCCAGAACCTTCAGAACCTTCACATCTTGTTTGCTTTCTGAAAGCGCCAACGCATGAGCTTCGAACGTCAATGCCAGTTTTATTGCCTTTCCCCTTTCCTCGTTCTCAACGCCATGCCCTAAGAGTGCGAACTGCCGTCCCAGACAATGATCACATAAGGGATATTTCTCAAGCATTCTCTGAGCTTCTTCCAGAACGCTCATTTAACATGCCTTCCGGAACTTGGCAGTGCTTTACTTGAGATCCAGCGGCAGCCCTTTTCCGAAGAAGGGAAGTTTCTTCTGCCTACGCATCGTCTTCAACATACGCCGCATCATCACGTACTGTTTCAGAAGTTCCTTCACTTCTTTCTCACTGGTACCCGAACCTCTGGCCACACGTTTCATCCTCGAAGCGTTGAAGATTTTCGGGTTGTCCTTCTCAGCCAGCGTCATGGACTGAATCATCACGCGCCACTTTTCCAGACGCCCTTCAGCAGTGTTCAGCATCTCATCCGGAATCTTGTAAGACATCCCTGGAATCAGGTTCATGAGTTTCTTGAAGGTGCCCATTCCCTTCATGGCTTCGAACTGCTCATACATGTCCGTCAAAGTAAACTTGCCGCTTAAGATAGCCTTGGCCTTCTTTTCTGGAACTCTTACTTCCGCCTCACGCACTTTTTCAAGGAGCGTTTCCAAGTCACCCATGCCAAGCAGACGGCCCACAAAACGGGAAGGAACAAACGCTTCGACATCCTCTGTTTTTTCTCCGGTGCCAATGAACTTTATAGGCGCACCCGTAGCTGCCACTGCAGAGAGAGCGCCGCCTCCCCTTGCAGACCCATCGAGTTTCGTGACTAGGATTGAACCAATGGGTGTTGCTTCATTGAAGGCCTTGGCCTGAGCCAATGCTTGCTGGCCTATTGTTCCATCGATAACAAGCATGACTTCATCAGGCCTAATACTTCTCTCAAGCATCTTCATCTCTTTGATGAGTTCTTGTTCCTCTTTATGGCGGCCGGAAGTGTCAATGATGACCATGTCCTTCTCGCTAAATTGCTTCAAGCCTTCGGTGGCTATCTTGACGGGATCCTTTGCCTTTAGGTCACCATATAGAGGCACGTTGATTCTGTTTGCGAGCTGTTGAAGCTGAGCGTAAGCGCCAGGTCGAAAAGTGTCCGCACAGACTACAGCGGGCTTCAACCCCCTCTTCTGAAAGTACCTAGCAAGTTTGGCTGCGGCAGTTGTCTTTCCAGAACCTTGGATGCCAACAAGCATTATTATTCTTCTCTTTCCCGGCTCCATTTTTATCGGAGTAGGCTTGTCTCCTAGGAAACGCGTCAACTCTTCATAAACTACTTTTATAACGTGCTCGCGTCTGGAAATGCCAGGGGGAACTTTTTCCTTCAGCGCCCTTTCCTCTATTCTTTTGGAAATGTCGAACACGAGTTTGACGTTGACGTCCGCTTGAAGCAGAGCCTTCTGCACGTCGTGTACAAGCTCCTTTACCGTGGCCTCGTCCACAACGGAAGCTCTGAAAACCTTTCTTATCGCTTCGTAAAGTGACGAACCCAGGTGATCAAGAGACATGTTTTTCTCCAGATTTACAACGCTTCATGCCACTAATAGCTATTCCGTTCTTCAGGCTCTGCTTCCGCAAGCTTTTTACATTTCACGCATCATCTAGAAGGGGTTGAGGGTTAGATTTGAGTGAAGAAGTCAAGATTATCGAGACAAAGAAGGTTCCGACAGGGGCCACGTTGCTTTTTGCTTTTCCAGATGTTGGACTAGTCGGTGTGATAGCTGCTTCACATTTGATTGATGAGCTAGGGCTGACCGAAGTGGCATACTTGGATTCGAATCTGCTACCGCCACTCATCGTTCTGCATGAAGGCCTACCGCACTCCTCAATAAGAGTTTTCGCAGGTCAGGACACGCTCTTGGCAGTCTCAGAAGTGCCGATACCCGCTGACGTGATCTATCCGATAATGGACGCTTTGATTGACTGGGGAAAAAGCAAAAACGTCAAAATGATGATTTCGCTCAGCGGAATACCCATCCAAGACAGACAAGATGTTACAGAACTGAAATCGTTCGCCGCCGCATCGAACGCCGAGGCACTGAAGACGGCTCAAGAAAAGGGCCTGGAGATTCTAACAGAAGGATACATGGTTGGCCCTCAGGCAGTTGTGCTTCAACGCGCTGCACAGGCTGGGTCACCTGCTCTAACGTTGCTTGCACAGTGCTTCTACAACTATCCAGACCCAGAGGCGGCGGCAGAAGTGCTGAAGGAGTTAGCGAAGATAACGGGATTGAAAGTGAACGTTGCAAAATTGTTGGAGAAAGGCGAGGAAATCCGATTGAGAGCTAGGGACGTGATGAAGCGAACTCAACAAGAGATGTCGAAGATGAAGAAGGGCCAAGAATACGACATCCCGATGTACGTGTCATAAGGAGGAGAGAACGATGGCCATCAGAAAGAGACGGTCGATTTCTGACATGGTAGACGAGTACTTTGAAGACATGGAAAAATGGGCTCAACAGGTCAGAGAAACTCTGACAGAAAAACCATGCTGGGATCTGAAGACTTGTGCTATAGAACCTCTACGTGACATAACTGTGACGCCTAAAGAGGTGATAGTTACGGTTGACTTACCTTACGCAAAGAAAGAGACCGTCAAAGTTAAAGCGGTGGATGCTGCTTCTCTTGAGATATTCGCTGAAATGAAAAAGAAAATACGTCTCACCGAACTTGGTGTGACACACAGGACAGGCGTAATTCAAAGATTCCATGGCTGGATACGCCTCCCAGTAACAGTTAACATGGACAAGATGAAGATTCAACAAAAGAAAGGAATTTTGGAAATCAAGTTGCCCCGCAAACGATAACACAAAATCTCCAGCAAAAAAATGGCACAGAGGCCTCAGCACCTGAGTATCGTCACAAATCAGACGGCTCTTCTAAACATCATCGGCCTTAAAACATGCAATGTAAGACGATGAAATAAACCTTCGAAAGTCTTTTAACAACAAAACACGATATCATTCAAGGCAATTCGGCGGGTGCAAGATCTGGCAGGCGAAAGAGCACTTCACGTCACGATTTTCCTTCTTCTCTTAATCGGCATATGCGGAATAAGTGGAGGAGTAATCTACAGCTCTGTCCAAGACCCACTGCTGAGAATTGCAGGAATCGCGTTAATTTGGGGAATAATCCTGTTAGTGCTCTACGTCGGTTTCAGAGCACTCAATTGGAAATGGTGGGAATAAAAGCCGCCATCAGAGAACCTTAATCATCGTGTGCTACTCGGAAACCCAAAGTTTCAGTTCACTTTGTTCTCATGATCTTCATTTTTCCAAGTATTCGCCAATATTCAATCTCGACGCCGGGCGCGATTTTTGTCTTCAACTCCTCCTCTTGCGGATAAGGAGCATCGAAGTATTCGTAAGTCTCCAGGTCCATGATTTGAACGCCCGTAGGGTTGACCGCAAACACCTGTCCCATACGCTTGTCGATGATGGGAACTTCTGCACCAAGATCAACAGGCTTCACAAAGCTTCTCTTAACCCCGTCGAAAACGCCTACAGCCGTTATTCTAGCTTTGGCTGAACCGTGCTTTCCTGGCTTCGACTTGTCTATGTCAACTATATGACATGGTTCGCCCTCGATTACCATGTATCCGCCGACTCTCAACTCGCCAACATGAACTGGTTTGGTCATGTGCAAGCCAACCTGCAACTGATTACTTACAGAGCCATTTTGAGCTACACGCATATATAGATTAAGGTGTCGGTAGTAGGTTGAAGGTGAGCCACCGTGTTCAAAAGCGTAGGCTTGGTCGTGCGTTTCGACAGAAAGAACGCCTTGAACCTCGCTGATGACCTAGCCAAGCATCTGAGATCAAGGGGACTAGCGGTATACGTGGAAGACACGTTAGCTGAGAAAATGAACATAAAACAAGAGACTGTTCCGATTGGAAACATGAAAACTGATTTCATAATCACGATAGGCGGTGACGGAACGATTCTCAGAACATGTATCTCGATTCCGAAGCCGGAGTCGCCTATACTTGCTATAAACATGGGTGTCCGGGGTTTTCTTACAGAAGTTGATCCCAAACGAGCTCTTGCCGCCGTGGACAAGTGTCTAGCCGGCGAATTCAAGATTGAAAAGTGCATGAAACTTGCAATAACTGCAGACGGCGCAAAGTTTCCAGAGGCGCTGAATGAAGTCGTTATCTCAGCCGATGAACCGGCGAAACTGCTCTACTCCCGCATCTTAAGGGACAAAGAGCCGATCATAAACTGTCAATCAGACGGATTAATGGTGGCCACACAAACCGGTTCTACCGGCTACTCTCTCTCAGCCGGAGGACCTGTCTTGGATCCCAGTGTGGATGCCTTTGTCTTGACGCCCATTTGTCCATTGAGTGTTTTTCATCCGATTGTTTTCCCGGCAGGTTCAGCCCTCACAATCGAGGTCAACAAACCGAAGAGAACGTACATATTGATTGATGGACGAAACCGTCAGCTCGTAAGCTGCAGACACCCGGGTCTGACAATCACGCGTTCCAAGAACGAGACGTCTTTCATAAGGTTTAGAGAGAATTTCTACCATCGGTTAAGAAGCAGGCTGCTTTTCAGGGGGATGAAGTGAAAGACTCGTCTGACAAGACGGGCAAAAGAGCAATAGTCATAGACACGTCTGCTCTCATTGCTGGTTTTGACCCACTCTCAATAAACGAAGAACTATACACTGTTCCCAAGGTCAGAGGAGAGATAACAGAAGACACGATGTCTGGGGTTAGATTCAAAACAGCCATAGAGATTGGAAAAGTAAAAATCAAAACCCCGGAAAAGACCTTCGCAGAGAAGGCTAGAGTCTTTGCCTCCGCTGTAGGAAACTCCTTTTTCCTTTCAGAAACAGACCTCCAGGTCTTAGCATTGGCTCTAGAACTCAAGACAGGTGGCTATTCTCCCCTAATCGCCACGGACGATTATTCAATACAGAATGTTGCAAGCGAAATGAACGTGGAGTTTGCCCCCTTGTCCACGTTTGGAATACGTCGACGACTACGATGGATACGATATTGCCCAGCCTGCCATAAGAAATATCCGGCAAACTACAAGTCATTAAGATGCCAAATCTGCGGAACAAGAGTGAAGAGAAAACCCCTCACAAAGAACAGTGCGAATCATTAGAAACCACAAAACCATAAAGCAAAGGCCAAAGTTTTGTGAAAGAATCAAACACGGGGCAGAACTCATGAGTTCATTTGAGAAGAAGACCATTTATTTCAGTAAAGCAGGGGAACAAAACACAAATGCGCTACTAAAATTCGCAAAAGAATACATTGAAAAAGAAGACATAAAAGACATCATTGTTGCCTCAACGTCCGGCGAGACAGGAGCAAAAGCAGCTAAAACCTTCAAAGGTCGCAACGTTGTCGTGGTCACACACAGTTTTGGCTTCCAAGAACCTGGAAAGACCGAGTTGCAGGAAGGACACAAGAGGAAGATACTAGCGAACGGTGCAAAGATATTCACAGGCGTCCACGCGCTGAGCAGTGCCGAACGCGCGGTGCGCAAGGATTTTGGCACAATTCAACCCTTGGAACTCATGGCCAACGTTCTCAGACGCTTCGGAGAAGGAGCGAAAGTGTGCATCGAAATCACCATGATGGCTGCAGATGCCGGCCTGATCCCAGTTGACGAAGATGTTGTCGCAATTGCTGGGACTGGAAGAGGAGCAGACACTGCACTTCGCATACACCCTGCGAACGCCGCAAGATTCTTCAACCTGAAAATAAGGGAAGTAATAGCAAAGCCCATTGACTTCTGAGAGAGACTGTCAAGAGGCTGCGCACCCGTCAATTTTTGGAAGTGCTGAACATTTTCTAATGGTCGGCAAGAAACAAGGCTAGATCGAGTCGCTGTCGCGCTTGGTGAAATATAAAATGTCGTGGTGCGTAGTGTACCCGCATTTTTCGAACAGTTTTTTTGACGTTCTGTTGGAGTCTTCGATTAGACTGCAGAAGATTCTGAGGCCATGTTTTCTGAATGTTTTCTCAGATTCATCAACAAGAGCTTTGGCTACGCCGCGGCGCCTGCAGTCTGGGTCAACAGCCAAGCGATTTATCCAGCCTTTTCGCATGTCACTGCTAAGGACTGCCGTTCCAATTAGATGACCGCCTTCAAATGCCCCTAGAAAGAAATCAGGGTTTGCGCTCATTTGCGTTTCAATTGCTAGTTCGCTGTCTCTTCCACTAGGCTTAAAGGGCAGGTTCGCTCGAGACCATAGTCTGATGACTTCTTTATAATCGGCTATTGTTAGCGTCCGAATCTCCATTCAAACACTAGACTTATGTTTCTTTTTCAACTTCTCTCGTGGCATCTTCAATTATGTCCATTGCAGAATCCACAAGGTCTCTAGTTATGATCATTGGTGGCGCAATCCTGATGGTTGACGCTCCGCAGGTGATAACGTTAATGCCGCGTTTCCAAGAGCGCATCATTATCTCGGTGACTTTCTGAGGCGCTGGTTTCTTGCTTTCTTTGTCTTCAACGATTTCCATGCCAATCATCAAGCCCTTGCCTCTTACATCACCGACGATTTCGCTTTGCTCTTTCAGTTCACCCAGTCTCTTCATTATGTAAGCACCCTGCTTGGTCGCATTCTCAAGAAGTTTCTCTTCCTTCACAACATCTATGACTGCACTTGCGGCTACGCATGACAACGGGTTACCGCCGAAAGTGCTCGCGTGTGAGCCTGGAACCCAGTCCATGATTTTCGCTTTGGCAATCGTTGCTCCCAAGGGTAGGCCCGATGCCAACGCCTTCGCGGTGCACACGATGTCTGGTTCCACGCCCCAGTGCTCAATGGCAAACCATTTTCCCGTCCTGCCCATGCCAGATTGCACTTCGTCATCAATGAGCAGCAGACCGTACTTGTCTGCTAGCTTCTTTATCCGCTGGAAGTATTCAGGAGGAGGCACTACGTATCCGCCTTCACCTTGTATGGATTCGAAAAGTATAGCAGCAGTGTCCTCAGGGGGAACGTACTTCTGCAGGACATACTCGTCTATGAAGTCCACGCACCAGTAGTGACACTCAGGGTACGTCAGTTTGAAGGGGCAACGATAACAGTACGCGTAAGGCACATGAGTCACGCCGGGCATTAGGGGGAAAAAGTAGCGCTTCTGGGTGGGCTTGCTGGCCGTGAACGACAGGGCTCCTATCGTTCGCCCGTGAAAGGCGCCCGTGAACCCGATGAACAATTGCCTTCGGCTGTGCCACTTCGCAAGCTTCACGGCTGCTTCAACCGCTTCGGCGCCGCTGTTGCCAAAATAGACTTTTTTCTCAGGACTCCCAGGCGTAATCTGGGCCAGTTTCTCCGCGAGGTCAATTACCTCTCGGTAGAAAAAGTCCGTGTTCGAATAGTGCAGGAAGCGGTCGCACTGATTCTTTATGGCCGCGACGACTTTGGGGTGATTGTGGCCGACGCCCATGCACACTAGGCCTGAGTTGAAGTCTATGTACTCGTTTCCGTCAACATCCTTCACAATGCAGCCTTTACCAGATTCAACGACAAGAGGATAGAACCGACCGTACGAAGGCGAAATGAACTTCTCGTCTTTCCTAACAAGCTCTCTTGCCTTCGGACCTGGGGGAGTAACAACTATCTTGGGGTAATCGGTCAACACACACCACCAACTGGGAGCTAAACGATTAGAAAATAGGTTTTATATAGCTATCGATGCCTCTGCCTTGAAAAGAAACGGTAAGGGTTAACAGTTAACACTGGCTATTGGACAGGCCGATTAGCATCCGCGGGAAAGAGAAGCAGGCTACTGTTTGGTTACCGATATCTCGATGGCTGAAACCCTTGCTTTTTGGCCCTGCTCTCTGGCAACTTCCTCAGTGGACAGGTTTATGCCTTCCAGCTGCACGCCCTTTGCAAACGAGCGTCTTAGCACTTCAATGGTGTCCACGGCTCTCGGAATTGCGCGCCCTCTGGCCTTAACAACAATCTTGTTTGAGCCAGAGTTGAGGTACGTCATGCAGGCAAGCACGTAGTTCATCACCGGCTTGCTTCCAACGAACACAACGCTCCCGACGACTTGTGGGTCGCTCGGTTGAGCAGTTCGAGGGGCTCTTTTTGCTCTCTCTTTTCGCTCAGGCTTCTTGGGCTTTTCCTCGGTCATGTAATCTCCTCTTTTCAATTGATTGTCGGTGGTTCGCTTCGCAAGGCAGTTTATATCATGAACCCTGCCTTATATTTTTCCGTACAGTGCCTGATCAGACACACTGTTTGACGCAAGTTTACGGTAATTTTCCCAGTCTTCGTCAAGCCATTTCTGGATCTTTTCAACGTCATTTCCAGCTAGACTGCGGAATCTGCCCTGCAAGGCAAAGTATTCCTTGACGGACTTGCGCTTGGACTTGTCAACGAGGCGGTCGCTTGGAGAGTTGAGCCTGAATTTTCCATCTTCAATTTCGTAAAGAACCCACATGCCAGTCTGCACTGCAAGGCGGCCCAATTCTACGGTTCTGCTCGTGTCATACCGCCACCCAGTTGGACAGGGCGCAAGAAGATGAATGTACTTCGTGCCCTTGATGCCCTTGGCCTTTCTCAGCTTGTTAACAAAGTCCATCGGGTAAGATGTGCAGGCCGTGGCAACGTAAGGTATCCTGTGAGCAGCCATGATTAAGGGCATGTCTTTCTTGCGTTCCCTCTTGCCAGAGGGTGTGGTGGTGGTCCACGCGCCGTACGGCGTTGCACCGCTGCGCTGCATCCCAGTGTTGCCGTAAGCTTCGTTATCGTAGCAGATGTATATGAAATTGGTTCCTCTTTCAGCGGCCCCGGACAAAGCCTGAATTCCTATGTCAACCGTCCCACCGTCTCCTGCCCAGCCAACGACGGTTACGTCGTCAAGTTTTCTCACGCGGAGGGCTGCCTCAATTCCTGACGCCGCGGCGCCTGTGGACTCGAACAGTATGTTTTGAAGGGGAACAGCGAAAGAAGTGTAAGGGTATGGACCCTGAATCACCGTTGTGCAACACGCGGGTACGACCAGGATCATCTTTTTCCCCAACGCTTTGAAGAGCAGTCGAAGAGAAATGGCTGGACCGCAACCTGCGCAAGCAGCATGTCCCTTGAGCAGGTACTCTTCTCTTGGAAGCTCTTTCACGGTCACCATCCTGCTCACTCTCTTAAGTCAACCCACACGGTTTCTTTTTCAACCTTGCCGTCCTTCATCCACTTCAGCGATTTCTTAGCTACTTTTTCAATTGTTTCAGAGGTCACGTCTCTTCCTCCCAGCCCAGCGATGAATCCTGCGACCAAGGGACGATCTTTCTGGTTGAAAAGGGAGGCTTTGGTTTCTGAGGCTAGAAAACCTTCCATGCCGAAGGATATGTGGCGGTCCATCGTCGCAAGCATTTGAGTGTTTTCTGCAAGCTTCACTATTTCTTCAACCGGGAAGGGACGGTACACGCGCACTCTTGCTGACCCAACCTTTTGCCCCTCTTTCCGCAGTTTGTCCACGGCCAGTTTGGCGTCGCTTCCCATTGTCCCCATCGCAAGCATTATCAGGTCTGCATCCTCGCACCTGTATCTGTCAACGAGACCCCCGTATTCGGAGCCGAAACGTTTACCATACTCCCTGTCGATTTGGGGAATCAATCTTTTCGCGTTGTCCATTGCCTCTTGAATCATGTAGCGAAACTCCATGTACCATTCAGGCGAGACCAAGTTTGCGTGGGAATAGGGACGATCAACGTCTAAAGTCCAGCTGGACTTGTATGCTGGCAGGTAGGCATCGATTTCTTCTTGATCTGGAATTTTTGCAGGGGTGTAGGTGTGTGACAGGATGAAGCCTTCAAGACACACCATAGCGGGGAGAAAAACTCGCTCATCCTCACATAGCTTGTAGGCTTGAATAATGGTGTCAAAAACCTCTTGGTTGTCAGCGCAGTAGAACTGTATCCACCCGGTGTCCCGCTGAGAAAGCGAATCACTCAGGTCGGGCCATATGCTCCACGGCGCCCCCATAGCGCGGTTAACCACGGCCATCACTATCGGTAGGCGTGAGCCAGCCGCCCAGTGCAAGGCTTCATGCATGAGAGCCAAGCCATGCGCGGATGTCGCTGTGAACGTTCTGACCCCGGTGGCGGCTGCGCCTATGCAGGCCACCATCGCGCTGTGTTCTGATTCCACGCGGATGTACTCTGCGTCCATCTCTCGGTTTTCAACAAACTCAGCGATTTTTTCAACGATAGTGGTCTGAGGAGTAATCGGGTACGCCGCAACGACTCTGACCCGAGCCGCCCTCGCGGCGTAACCGGCAAGGTGGTTTGCCGTGTCAATAATCGTCTGCCCCATCTATTCTTCCTCCCTTTTCATCGTTATCGCCTTGGTCGGACACTCGTTTGCACATATTCCGCAACCTTTGCAGTAGTCATAGTCTATTCTTGGAGAGTCATCTTCTTCTCTTGTAATAGCCGCATCTGGGCAGTAGACCCAGCACAGAGTGCACCGTGTGCATTTGGAGTAGGCAATTTCAGGGCGGAAAATTCTCCAAGACCCTGTTTTTCCCATGCTTCCAACTGTTGGAAAAGACAGCGGTGTGAGCGGAAGCTCTTTACGGCGCTTTGGAACCGCAGTCATCAGGCTTCACCATCCCACCATTTGGTCAGCCGTTCATAGGCCAGTTCGGTTGCTTTAGAGTTCTTCTCGCCAGCGCCGCCTGACCAAGTCTCTCTTACAGCTTTCAGAACACTCTCGAGTTTTACTTCTTCAGTAGCTTTGGCGAAAGCTCCCAAAACCGAAGTGTTAACGACGGGAAGACCGGCTACGAGCAGGTTTAGCTCTAAAGCGATTCCGGTCGCGTCAACCGTTGCCACCCTCCAGTCTCCCAACCCGATTTCTTCAGGCTTTTTTGTTGTGTTGATGACAATGATTCCGTTCTCCTTCAAGCCTTCGGAAACGTCTACAACTTTGTAAATGTAAGGGTCGAGCACTATGACATAATCGGGATTGTAAACCTGACTGTGCACAAGCATAGGCTCATTGCTTATCCGTGCAAAGGCTTTGACTGGGGCTCCTCGCCGCTCTGCTCCAAAGTACGGGAAAGCTTGGACGCATTTACCTTCAATGAATGCAGCGTGGGCCAAAACTTCAGCGGCAGTGACGCTTCCCTGTCCACCACGCCCGTGGATCCTTATTTCTTTAATCACTGCTTCAACCCTTCTACCCAGAAACTAAACATGGAAAACTTCAAACTTATTAGTGTTGGCTCAAACAACCAACAAAAGCAACATCAGAAGCAATCCACTGACTCCAAAGACCGGAACAATTGCTCTTTTTGCCCTTCGAATCGCCTTGTCTATCAAGAGGCACAACGCTTCAAGTTGTTTTGCTCCGATAACCTTGACGTTGGGAACCGTTATGCCTCGGCATGAAACTCCCACTCTCTCTAGCTTCGTCAGTGCAGAGTGTGCTGCGTCCTTGATGTAGCTGATGAGCTTCTCGTCTTCGATTGCCTCGCCGACAGGGTGGTAGCCGTGCTCGGTCAGTATTAATGCGCTCACTGCGTGTGTGTCGGTCGTGAAGACCTCGCTCTCGTTGATGCCTATGGAAAGCAGTGATGCAATGATTTTTTCACGCAACCCAGAAACCATGTTGTTGCCGTCGATAACCACGTAGGCAGCCTTCTGCTGACCACTCTTGACCACAACAACCGTGATACCGCCCGACCCCATCCCGTCTTCAAGGCTGAACTCCCTAGGCAAAACAGATGCAGCACCAACTTCAAACGGCGACTGCTCGAGTGACAACGCCCTGTCCAAGCATTTAGTGGCGATGTCTTTCAACGAAGCCAAGGATTCCTGCATTTCGACCGTTCCGTCGATGCTGTTGTGCGCGTTCACAACCGCGCACAGGTTCAGACCGCGTTTCTCTGCTTCTTCACGCACGAATCGATCCAGTTCCTCTGGCAAATCCTCGATCGTTTTCGGGGCAAGGGTGAACGATATGAACGCGGATTTTCCGAAGATCTGGCAGCAACCCGTGGCCAGACCGTTGTTGACCGTGATAAACGGAGAGGCACTCCAATCTCGTGTTTCCAAGCTCCTCAGACACACCTCAACATCAGTGATTACCTTTTTGTTCTGAGCTTGAGAGGCCAAATCGTATTCATGACCAAACAGCCCGTGAGGGACACACGCAACGCAACCGAACTCTTTCTCCAAGTCAGCCTTAAGCATGGCGGGCAACAGACTGCTTCCAATGTTCTTGAAGGGCCCTGGGTGCACAGAAGGAACAACCACCACCGCCTTTGCTTCGGAAGAACCGAACTTCACCAAGGAAACTTCAACTTCTCGTTCCTCACCTAGCTTCTCAAGAAGTTCTTCGAACGGTGCGTTCAGGTTCGACACCCAGTTAAGCATGAAAGCTCTGAAAAGCGTTACAGATTGAACTCCAACAGCTTGCTTCCCCATCTGATTCAAAAGAAAGAGAAAGCTGAGACTCGCGGCAAAACCTATGACGACCGAAAAAAACAGGAACGCAAGAATATTGACCGTGACAGTAACAGAATGACCTATTCCTGACCACAAAACAAGAAACGGCACTATGCTTAGAAAGGGTTGAAGAAGTGACGCTGCAAACATCCTTTCCTGTGTCGTTGAAGAAGCTGCGTTGAAAACTACGAAACGAAGAATCAATGTTGCCGAGAACCCTAGGAGACTGAGCCTTACCCACCATTTCAAATCAGACATTGCCGCGCCTACAACCGCGCCCAAGAACATGAACAACAGCCACACGCTCCAGCAAAAAATCGAGAGCACCACAGTTCTTCTCAAATCAAAGACTGCATCTTTCGTCAGAATCAGTGTGCTAATAACGTAATCAGCAACTAGGCTTGCGAAGAGAACACCTAGACCTAAGAACAGGCCGTCCTCCAAGCCATTATCCAGTCCAAGAATAGGAGAGAGAATCATTGTTGAAAGCATACCGCCTCCAACGCAAAGAATCGATAGCAACAGTGGCACCTTGCGTGCTGAGGGCAACCTGAACAATGATGAATAACGTTTAACCGCAATGTTCATGGACTGTTTCAGCGAGTCTTCGGCTGCCACAGCAAATTCCTCTACGGAGACCTTCCTAAGAGAACAAATCAACCATATTAAACTGTCGCGAAATCGAGTTAGCGAGTCATGCAGAGGAAAGCACTAGTCAAACAAATGTTGCTGAGGTCAAACCCTAGCTTCGACATGAACTTGGCAGAAAGAAGAAGCAGAACCCAAGGCAGTTGACAGCGTACTGTCCGCACAGCGTATATCTATAGGGAAACTGTTTTATTGTATAAGTGTCTACTATAAGGTTTTGCGAAAACAATGCCAGAGCTAGGTTTGCCCTTAACGATATTTCACATGCTTGAGAAAAACGTAGGGAACCAGATACGCGTGATATTGGATCCATCCTACGGTTTTGAGGGCACTCTGGCCGCCGTCACACGCGAACCCGCTGGAATATGGCTTTCAGACGCGGAGGCGGTCATCCTGCGCGCAACAATCGCTCAGCCCATACCCCAAGTTGCAAGCCGAGAGGAGAGAAGCGAGATATTCGTGCACCTTAATTCTGTGCAACGGATAGAAGTAATACACGCGCCTTCTCATCGTTGAGAATTCAAGCTAGAAGAACGCATGGGCTAAGGCTGCGATGATTATCAGCGCGATTGATAGGAAGACTAGGATTTCTGGTCTAACCTTGACGCCCTCAGTTTCCTCTTCGAAGAACCTGAGCAGCCCCGCGCTTGCAGCGGGCATGGGTGATTTTTTCTCCTTTTTCTTCTTGCTACTCATGAGTAGCCCTTCTTGCGTTTGCCAATTAACTTCTGTTATTTCTCCATTATTAATGTTGTGTCGGTTCAAAGAGTTTTTATTTCTGAAAGGGGGATAATGAGATGCAAAAAGAAGGTGTTGAAATGTCGACTCCTAGAGATGAGTACAACCGCGTTTTTGATCTCCTGCAGCAGCATCACAAGTGGTTTCAAGAGAGCATTCCTCTCATAGCAAGCGAGAACATCCCGAGTCCAGCTGTGCGCGAGGCTATAATAACGGATTTTGGGAACCGTTACGCGGAAGGTTGGCCTGGAGAAAGGGTATACGCCGGCTGCCGTTTCATTGATCAGGTGGAGTTCAAATGCATTGAGCTCATGAAGAAGCTTTTCAACGCTGAGTTTGTGGACGTCAGGCCCATCTCAGGGGTGGTGGCAAACTTGGCGGTCTACACGGCTTTCACTGAGCCGGGGGATACGCTACTGGCCTTGTCTATTCCCAGCGGCGGGCACATTACGTCTGGCAAGAAGGAACTGGGAGGCACAGCAGGCGCCGTTAAAGGCTTAATCGTTGAGTACCTTCCTCTGGACTACAAGGAGTTGAACATAGACGTGGACAAAGCCAAAGAAAAGATCAAGGAGCTTACTGCAAAGGGCAAGCCGCCGAAGTTCGTGATGTTCGGCGCAAGCGTCTTCCCGTTTCCGCATCCAGTTAAAGAGTTGGTTGAAACCATTCACTCCGTTGGTGCCACCGCGGGTTACGACGCAGCACACGTGGCCGGGTTGATTGCAGGCGGCAAGTTTCAAGATCCTCTGAGGGAAGGCGCAGACGTCGTGAGCTTGAGCACGCACAAGACGTTCTTCGGACCTCAACACGGAGGAATATTGTCCTGGGAAAGAAACGCCGAGAAAATAAAGAAGGCAACGTTCCCAGGCATGGTGAGCAACCATCATCTGCACGAGGTTGCAGGGCTGACCATTGCTTGTGCAGAGATGCTCGAGTTCGGGAAGGAGTACGCGTCCCAGATTGTGAAGAACGCCAAAGCCTTGGCGCAGGCGCTCTACGAGAAAGGCTTCAACGTTTTGGCGGAGCACAAAGGGTTCACGCAGTCCCACGTAATTCTCATAGACATAGTGAAGCACGGTGACGGCGGCACGATTGAAGAGACTTTGGAGAAGGCGAACATAATCATAAACCGAAACCTGTTGCCATGGGACATCAAAGAGGGAAGGCACTTTATGCACCCCGGCGGCATAAGAATGGGAGTTTCAGAGGTCACAAGGCTGGGAATGAAAGAAAGTGAGATGGCGGAAATAGCAGAGTTCGTCAAACGTGTGATAATCGACAAAGAACCATTGGAAAAAGTGCGAGCGGACGTTGCTGACTTTCGAAAAGACTACCAGAAGGTGCACTACTGCTTCGAGAACGCCACAGAAGCCTACAAGTACATAAAAATCCGCTAAGTCAATGCCAAGTTCTTGAGCCGCCACCCTCTATCATTCTCTTGCTTGCCACGCAGTTTGACTATCTTTATTTTCCCCGTCCCTTTTTACATAGAGAACGGGAGGTTGAGGCTTGCAAATCCGGGAGTTTCAGGAGATGATGAGGCGCTTATATTTCCACAGAGACTCAGAGCGCGGAGTAGCCGGAACGTATGAGTGGCTTGTAGACGAAGTTAAGGAATTGGGCGACGCGTTGAATGCAGCGGATAGGGAAGAGTTGGAAAAAGAGTTTGCGGACGTTGCCGCTTGGTTGGCCTCTCTTGCAAACGTTACCGATGTGGACCTTGAAAGGGCAACCGTTGCCAAGTACAATAATAAATGCCCGAAGTGCGGACGCTCACCATGCGGCTGCAACTTTTAGTCCGTGTTCACGAGGCGTTTCTGACCAGCCCCCGTAAGTGTCCAAACGGAGGGTTTCCCGCCCCCACGTCTTACAATTCCTTCAGACCCCAATAGCTTAAGATGGTGCATGACGACGCCGTAGTGCATCGCAGCTTCGTCTGCAATCGTTCTTGCGTCGCTTGAACCTTTCTCCAGGGTGTTCAGTATCTTCGTTCGAGCCCTGAGCCCGAGGCTTATGTTCCTCAAGTTCGCTAAGTAGGCATTTGGATGATAGGTTTCCTTTAACATGCCTGTTCACAGATAATGTGCTCTTCTCCGTAGAAAAGTCTTGTCAGGCAAAGTCTGTCAGACAAATCTGTTTCGGTTTCTTGCTTTCGAACAGTGCAGCAATCTCTTCTTTCAGGAGAGCAATTCTCTGCGTGTAATACTTGGGCAGATGGTATCTTTCAACCAGGCTCTGTGCTGCCTCCAAATATTTCTCGATTCCGCCGCGGTAAACGGTCAGAGTCAATTGTCCACCGCAGGACGGGCATTTGCCGCGCAGCGGCAAGCGTCGGAAATGTCTGTTACACGCCTTGCACCTAAAGCCTTGCGTCGAGAAAGCCCGCAGGTTCCCAGCGATGTCCCTCATAAAGTGCTTCGTAAGGACTTTCAAAGCCACTCTCTTCGCGTCCACAGCTTCAATCTTCTCTGCGAGTTCAAGTTGGCTGTTCAGTTTGTCAACCATCGTTTTGAATTGTTTGTACGCGCTCCGAGGGTTTCCCATGTTAATGTCTGAGACAGGGGTCGTATAGTTGAACCCCTCAAACTGCGCCTCGGTGCCAAGTCTGCATCCGACAAGGTCTACCAGAGAACCGATCTGCCTAGCCTCAACCCTCTCCCATGTTTTCTCGTAGAACTCGAGCGGGTAAGCGCGGGCAACATCAAAATCGTGCGCCTGTCTCTGCACCTCTTTCGTATTGACAACCGGAATCAAAAGCAGCGGAGCGTCCATTATGCCGCCTATCTGGGCAGGCAGATACTCGCGTGAAAAGTTGAGCAGCGTATCCAACGCGAGCATCAAAGTGTCTTCATCACCGTCACAGTCTCTTCGCTTGGCTGAATGCCAAATCGGATGGGCGTAGCAGACGCTTAGGTTTGTGAAGCCTACGATGCGTCCCAAGATACCCACGCATGTGTGAGGAGCCAAGCCGACGATGACTTGTCCCACAAGATCCTCTTCACGTTTGACGTTGTAGTAGGGCGGGAGCCCGTAAACCTTGATTAGGAGTTCATCTGTGAAGCCTGCGACCCCCACAAAGTATTCTGCGCTTTTCGTTGGAATGACAACATCCTGAAGTTTTAGCTCGCAAACTTGATCCTTATCAGTCAAGCTTACGCCATGAATGTCACAAGTGTAGCCCATCTGTCTGAGCTTCTCAACTGAGACTCCGATCTCACCAGGTTTAAAATGCGTTAACGGGGCATTAGTGGCATCGAACCTGACTGTTCCGTCCTTGTAAACCGACAGACCGTGTTTTGCACGCAGAACCCCCTTCTCGATCATTTCCGGTGTCTTCGTCTCATTCATTAAACCCTTGACGCCCTTGAGGATTTTTGGCATGGAGACGCCTAAGTGACCACAGGTGCCTTCGAGCGATTCCCTAAAGTTGACAACCTGTTTCTGAGACTTTTTGGCCGGCACTTTGCAGACTGGACATTCATTTTCCTTCAGGCTCTTTCCACATCTGGGACAACTTTTTTCAAAAATCGTCTCAGAACCGCAAGCAGGACACTTGATCCGAAAGGTGAAGGTCTTACAATTAGGACACTTGCGCCTGACGACCTCCACGAATGTTGGCTCCCGCTTTGCCGCATCAACTAGGTCTCTCTGAGAACCCCCAGCTAAGCCCACTGGAAAGAGAACGTGAACAAGCGGTTTCATCTCCCGTCTCTTGGCCTTCTCCGGCCTTCCCATTCTGGCCCCCACGAAAGTCGGAGCCTTGTCCTTTATCTTAGCGCCTGATAACATGCAAATCGCTTGAAGTACAGATTTGGCGGAAGAGAGTTCCAAGTTGCAGGAAGAAGCGTAGCCCAGGCAAAACGCAAGTGCTTGCGCATCGTCGTTCACGATAATGATCTTTCCATCGGACACTTTGTGGGGCAAGCATATCAATTCTAAAGCACGTTTAACGCTCGTGTCTATCTCTCCGCCTATCCTGCAAACAACGCCAACTTCAGTCTGAACCTCAGAGTTGAGAAGCCACTTTCTCAGCAATGTGATGTCTTCAACTGAGGTGAGGTTCGACCAGAAGAAGGTGAAAGCTGGATGCAAAGGCACGTCCAACGTGGTCGCAAGGGCTACGGCTTCTGTGACGTCAGGCTTGTTAGTGAACGGGTCCTCCAAGAAAAGCTTCAGCTTCTCCGAAGGGATTTTCGCGGCTTTGCTGGCGTCTTCCAAGTTCCCACCGTATTTCTCCATGACAGCTTTTCGGATATCTTCAGCCCACCACTCTTCAACATATCCCGAAGGCTCCAACAGCTTGTTACTGTACAGAAAATCCCCGACACTGATCAGGATATCGCCCAAGAACAGTATCTTCTCAATCCTATCTTTCATCCCGCTGAAATTCTCGTTAGTGACTCTAGAAATTGATCCGTCATTAAGACGAACCACCGGGCCCTCTAGGGCATCGACGGGGATAGCGATGCCGCCTTTTCCTGGAAGCTCCATCCGCATTTGTGTTCCTGCTGCCAGAAACCCTTGGAGCACAAGCATCGTTGCTGGTTGGATGCCGACAGCAGTGAGCCCGGTATTCCGCGCTCTCCCGTACCTCAATCGGAAACCGCCGCGTCTGGATGGGAAGGAGAAAACTGGTCGGCCAGCAATAACGTCGTCCATGAAGCCAGCGGATTTTTTTTCGGATTTTACGTGAAGTTCTTCAAGCCAATCCCATCCTTGGAACCCAAGTTTGCCGACGATGTTCAAGACCTTTGCAGCCCTCCCGACAACACCGTCGTTTACAACTCTGAGAGCTCCGCCCCTGACACGGTTGGTTTCTATCCGTGGAAGATTTCTGAAAGAGGAAACCTCTACGGGGTCAGATTCGGTGCCGGTTACTTCCACGGGAATCCATTGCAGCGCCTTTCGCAGTTCATCGTCAGGAATGTGGTATTGGAAACCTGTTACAGAACGCTCGTAGACTCTCAGTTCTTCAATGAACCGGGATATCTCGTCTTCGGTCGGCTTGTAACGGTCAAGACCAAGCTGTCTTCGAACGAAGTCTCCCACGACCAACGTGAGGGCTTGGTCGGTTCCACCGGCTGAACGTATGGGTCCGGCGAAGTAAATGGCAAGATAGCGTGTTCGATCGCTGTTCAGTTTTATCAGCACTTTTGCTACTCCTTGAATTGGAGCAGCTGTCAGTCCTTCTGTGAAGATTGCTAGGGCCGTTCGGATGGCTTGTTCAGCGGCAGCCTCGGCTTCCATGTGCCCAAACTTGCCATAAATTATTTCTTCAGTGACTTTGAAGGCGAGTTCCTCCCGCGGAAGCTTCGAACTCAGCTCCCGAATGCTCTGGGCAACGCCTTTGGGTCCCACAAGTCCCTCCACGAGATCGGCCAAGTCCTTGGCAATAATGCACTCAGTCTTCAAAGAGGGATCGAGTCCTCTTTGTCTCGCTTCATTGCTGATTGCATACAGTTGCTCAAGCTTGGTTTCCAGAGTTTCCACATACTGCTTGTAGGCTTCGCTCATCTGTTCGTCCAAGTCTCACCCTCGCAGACCTTTTTGTTTGAAAGAAGTTTATTTCTGTTTTCTAACAAGAACAAGTCAAAAAGGATGCGCTTAAGGAGCTCTATTCCGTGTGGATTCTACACAAAAACAGTGTGACCCATTTTTCCTTCGGGCATCCAGTGGTTTCATGGTATGCCTCTTTTGCGAGTTTGCCTCTTTTCTCGGCACAATCTTTGCAGAGAGTATGCCTTGGATCAGATGGACCGTCGCACACTCCGCAATTCAGTATCAAAACCTCGCCTAAACCTCGTAACGTTGTCCACGCGTACTCACGCTCATCGTATTGGGGTTCAAAATCGGGCCATATCTCGTACACTGCATCGTCGCAAAGCTTCTTCAAGGCGCTAAAGTAGTTTTCAAAAGCCGTCAAAGGGCTTTCACGCCCTGCCGCGCTTCATACCTTCGATGATCTCTGAAACTCGGCGTCTCATGCCAGACTCTTCAACGACATTTCCCGTGACTATTATATCTGCGCCTGCTGAAGCGGCAGCCAACGCTTGTTCTCGTGATTTGATGCCTCCCCCCACAATCATGGGCACGTCAATGTAGCGTCTGACAGCTCGAATCATATCCGGGGGAACAGGGTTTTTTGCTCCTGATCCAGCTTCCAAATACACAAAGCGCATTCCGAGGTACTGTCCAGCTAGGGCATGCGCCGCGGCGAGTTCAGGCTTGTTGTAAGGGATCGGAATTGCCCTGCCCACAATGCCAGCTGTACCGCCTTCGCCGACGATCAGGTACCCGAGCGGGATAGGTTCTATAGCGTACTTTTTGACGAGTGGTGCACCCAGAATCTGGGCTCCCATCAAGAAGTATGGATCAACAGAGTTTAAGAGGGACATGAACCAGATGGCATCGGCGTAGCGGCTTATGCCGGTCACGTTGCTCGGAAAGAGAATCACCGGTATCCTTACGGTGCGTTTGACAGCCTTGACGACGCCATCCAGATGGGCTGAGGAAACGAATGTTGAACCGCCAATCATTATTGCTGACGTTTCGCTCAGTTTCGCCTTGTTCACGATTCTGGAAGCCTGAGGGGGAGTTACCTCTTCGGGATCTATGAGAGTTATGTGGATGGAACCTTCAGACTCGATTTTGTCAAGGAGGTATTTCTCAACGTTTCCTGCCATATGAACCGACCCCGCTAAGCACCTTTGATTGCCGGTGCAGAGGGTGCCCTGGAGCCTCCGTAAACCTTGTCAGTAAACATGCAGTAAACGTCAATCTCGCCTTGCGCGGGCTTGATTGGAAACTCATCCTTGAGACCGCAACTGCCGCAAGCTACGAGTGCACGTCCTTGATTTCGAATCATCTCAACTCTGATCGATTCCTTTCCGCATCTAGGACAAGAGAAGAGTTTTGGTAAATGCTTCTTGGGAATGCGGACAACTTTTTTCCTTCTTCTTCCCATTATCAGGTCCTTCTACTCAGCCGGATGTTATTACTCCCATATTTACGTTTGTCCTTAAATAGTTGCCGACAACCATAGACCCTTTAAAGGTGCATCCGCTTGAAGTTAAACTCTGAGGCTCTCAATTTAGACTGGCCAGAAGTGGATAGGAGGGTCTGCGGTTTCATTAAAGATTATGTTGAAAAGTCCAAAGCCAAAGGGGTAGTTCTAGGACTGTCCGGCGGCATCGACAGCTGTACCATAGCAGCCCTATCGGCACGAGCCCTAGGCGGTCATAATGTTCTAGGGCTCATGCTATTTGAAAAGGAGACACGGAGAAGCGAAGACGTTAAACACGCGGAACTTGTCGCGAAAGAGTTTGGATTCAAAACAGAAATGATTGACATCACGCCCACACTAGAAGCCTTTTACCGTTCAGCACCCGTCTTCGACCCAGCAGACAAGCTGAATAAGGGCAACGTAAAAGCGAGAATGCGTATGATTTACGTATACTATTACGCCAACAGACTTCGTTTGATCGTCTGCGGAAGCTCAGATAAGTCGGAAACAATGATGGGCTATTTCACCAAGTGGGGAGATGTTGCAGCCGATATATCGCCGATAATGGATTTGTACAAGACACAAGTCCGAAAGCTGGCTCAGCACATTGGGGTTCCACAAGAGATTGTTGAAAAACCCTCTTCGCCAGCTCTGTGGCCAGGCCAACTTGCAGAGAATGAGCTTGGCATAGAATACGGACAACTCGACTTCATTCTTTACGGACTTGAGCGATTCATGAAGCCTGAGGAAATAGCAGCGCAGTTGCACGTGGAAAAGCAGTTGGTCGATGAGATCAAGCGCAGATGGCTGTCTGCAGAACACAAGAGGCGAGTGTTATTAACGGCAAAGCTTGAATATCGGACAGTGGGAGCCGATTTTAGACTCCAACGAAACCCGCTTTGAATGAGAGGCTAACAAATGAAGGAAGTATTCAAAATAGCCCTTGCCCAGATAAGTTGCAAGCAAGCAGACAAAGCAGAAAACCTGAGGGAAATAAAGAAAACCGTTGCGAAGGCCAAGAAACGGGGAGCAGAACTGGTTGTTTTTCCAGAGCTTTCACTGACCGGCTACGTTGTCAGAGATGAGGTCTATGAGTTAGCAGAGAGAATACCCGGACCATCCACAGAAACGATTGAGGACATGGCGAAAAAGAACGACATTTACGTTGTTTTCGGCATGCCAGAAATAAGCGACAAGACAGAAGCCACGCTCCACAACAGTGCTGTGCTCATAGGCCCAGAAGGACTCATTGGAAAATATCACAAAATGTACCTCCCAACGCATAGCATTTTTGAAGAGAAGAGATACTTCCGCCCAGGTTATCAAACAGCAGTATTTGACACGGAACTTGGAAAGCTAGGCTTCATAATATGCTATGACATCTATTTTCCAGAAGTGACTCGACTGACGCGTCTCAAAGGAGCCCAATTGATTATCTGCATTTCTGCTTCACCAGGAATAAGGCGAACGTTCTTTGAGGCACTAACGGTGGCCAGAGCGATTGAAAACACAGCCTTCCTAGCTTTCGTGAACCTTGCTGGAATTGAAGACGGACTGCAGTTCTGGGGAGGTAGCAGACTCGTAGGGCCCAACGGCAGAGTTCTTGTTCAAGCAAAGTATGACGAGGATGACTTTGTGATGGGCGAGGTTAACTATCCTGACATAAGGCCCATCGAAGCCTTTGTCCCCACACTTAGAGACTTAAGGCCAGAGTTGTTTGATCAATTGAAGCGATGTGCAGAGGAACTCTGACGAAGGTTATCTAGTCTTTCTAAGGGCCCTTTCCATTCTATTCAATGCTTCTTCCAAATCCTCGTACGCAGCGGCGTAAGACAATCTGAGATAGCCTTCTCCATGGGCGCCGAAGGAGGAGCCTGGAACCGTTAAGACATTTGCGTCCTTCACGAGCAATTCTGCAAGCTGCTCCGAAGAGAGCCCCGAACCTCTAATGTTTGGAAAGGCGTAGAAAGCACCTTGTGGAAGCTGACATTTGAAGACTCCAATTTCATTGAGCCTCTCGTGGACAAGGTGACGTCGTCTATCGAATTCCTTCACCATTTCTTCAACGCACGTCTGTGACCCTTTCAACGCTGCTAAAGCAACGTACTGCGAAAAGGTGTCGACGCACGCAACGGCGTATTGATGGACCAGCCACAAAGGCGAAACAAGGTCCTTGGGTCCGTACACATACCCAACTCGAAGCCCAGTCATGGCGTACGTTTTGGAGAAGGAGTTAACGACTAGAGTGCGTTCACGCATCCCCGGAAATGTTGCAAGGCAGTAGTGCTTGGCACCGTCGTAGACGATCCTCTCGTAGACTTCATCTGATATCACAATCAAGTCACGTTCAACAGCAATTTTCGATAGAGCAGCAGCTTTGTCATAGGAAAGGACCGAGCCTGTGGGATTATTCGGATAGTTCAGTATCATCACACGTGACTTGTCTGTGACGAGTGACGTCACATCATCGATGGAAGGCTTGAAATCGTTCTCTTCAAACAGCGGAACGTGGACAGGGACGCCCCCAGCCAACAAAACACCAGGCTCATAAGCAACAAAACCAGGATCAGGAATTAGTACTTCGTCACCTTGATTCAGCAGCCCCATCAGGGCTATGAAAATCGCCTGTACCCCGCCGACGGTGATCAGAATCTCACAACTGGGGTCATAGTTGAGGCCATAATCTCGATATGCTTTTTGTGCTAACGCTTCCCGCAACTCAGCAACCCCATTTGTTGGCGCGTAGTGTGTTCTGCCTTGTCCAACTGCTTGCCAGCCCCCGTCCAACGCATGCACGGGAACGCAGAAATCGGGCTCGCCTATGCTCAAATTGACACACGCGGGCAATTTCTGAGCCAAAGCAAAAAATCGCCGTATTCCAGAGGGCTTTATCAATTTAAGGCGTTCCACGGGCTCTACATGCGCAACCAAATGCCATTCCCCACCGTTCATTGTATTGGTTGGCATAAAAATGTTGCATCCTCATACGGCCAATTAAGACCCACCGAAATCGGCAGCCTTAAAAGCGCAGCCAGTATACAAAAGCGTATCCATTTCCTACAGTCCTACGAGTGAAGAGTTTGAAGCTGAAAGAGAGTGTACAATCGTGGCTAACGGGCTCCATCAACGACCCGATTGCCAGAATAATCGCAAAAAACAGCCACTTAACAAGAACGCAGCTCGAAACGTTGCTCATAGACATCTTGTCCGAAAATATGGCTGGGAAACCACTGAAATACGATGAAAAAGCCAGCTTAAGGCTAACCAAGGCCAAAATCAGCCGCGGAGCCTTCAACAGGACTCTACGACAGGCCAAAGAAAACGTGATAAAATCCATCTACACAGTGCTACTTCTAGGGTACTTGGGAATCTTTGAGAGCACAACTCTCGACCCCTACCTCGAAATCGCGAACAAACTGCACGAGTATCTCGAGGCCTACAAGGACATACCGAACAAAGGCGAGGAGCTTGGTGAGCACCTGAAAGTCATAGAAATGATAAGAGAACAGCTAGAAACAAGCTTAAAACAGCTCTCAAGTCCATCAGAAACGGTTGCGTGACGTCACAAATCACACCGCCAAACATGGGCCTACAGGCACTATGACACCGGAAGATGACAGGGCACAATTCTAGGCTGCAAACCCGAAACTGACCACGAATTAGGCTTCTTCAATGATCCACTAAAGGTGCGAAATTGCTCAACATATGTCATTCAAGCTGTGATGTGTGATGTCATGAGGGCTCGATTTGATGTTGATGACCATAACCCTTAAATTCTCAATGGTAAATTTGTGATGTGTGATGCAACATGCGTGAGTCACACATAATCACGCGAGAATCACAGAGGCGCATGACTTGCCAGATCCTTTGCTTGTTTTGTTGAGCATATTGCTTGGTACGACTGTTATTGCAGCGGTTGAGTACTATAGGCAACTTCGCAAGGCGCACAGAGAATACGAGAAGGCCAGAGACGCTGTTGATGATATAGTGTTGAGTTTCAACAGGCAATTCAAACATGAAGCCGACAGGCTAGAAGCTCTTGGCTACAAGGTTGAGGCTGCTGCTTCGAGGACTGATGGTGCGCTAAGGAAGACAGAAGCACTTGACGGAATGTTGAGAGCCCTCGAAAGCAAGATTGCCACCGACCTAGAGGATAGAAAGAGTGTTTCCACGCGTCTGGTTGATCTTGAAAAAAAGGCGTCTGATTTTGTTGCGTCACAAGAGGCGATTACGTCCAAGGTTGCCAGTCTGGAGGAGCAGGCTAACCAGTTCAAGCTAGCTCCTGAAACGCATCTTGAGGGCGTAATAACGTTAAAAAGAGAAAAGGCCATGGGTCAGCTGACTGACACTGAAGTATCAGTTCTGGAATTGCTGGTTTCTGAGGGTGCCCAGACGGCGCCTGAAATCAAGGAAAAAGTCAAGCTCAGTCGGGAGCACACCGCGAGACTCATGAAAAAACTTTACGAGGAAGGATACTTGGAAAGGGAGACCGGAAAGATTCCGTTCAAGTATAGCATTAAGAAAGAGATGGAGAAACTCCTGAAAAAGACCGAAAGCGAGGCAACCTGATCGAGCGTTGCACAACCGTAAGTTCCGCGCTGAGCTTTAGAAAAAATGTATCACGTCATCTTCTGTTTTACAGTTGCCTGCGGAAGACCTTGCATTGCCTTATACTTTAGGCTGTTGGAAGGCCCTGTTCTTAAGACGATTCCTTTCGCCGCCATCCGGGAAAGGTAGGTAGCCACGGTACTAAGGCTTATTGGTTCTTTGAGCTCCTGTTCATACACGGATTGCACTTCCCGCGAGGAAAACCAGACAACTGGAAAGTGTCTCTGAACGATGACTCGAACTTTGTCGTACTTTGAAAGCTCGTTCCCAGGGACCGTGGACCCAGCCCCGGGACTGCCGCCGCCAGGCATTCCGCCCAGCAATTCTACCAGGTCTAAGAGGCGCAAAGCCTTGTCTCTAGTCACTTGCCCCTCGAAGCTTATCGAGTAGCGGTTGCCTTCAGTGTCGAACAGATCCACACGTACTTTTCTCGCAGGCATGAACAATTTGCACCTTAAGGTGGCGTTCACAACTTTACAGTTCACAAGTTATAGGTGTTACGGTGAAGAGTCTCAAAGTAAAACACTACAGAAAAGGCAGGAAAACTTAAACCGAACCCAATGCCCAGCTCATTTGACATCACAGTCATCACAGGGTTACGAACAAAGCAGAATGGCCTTGACTAGGCGCGAATTTGATTCTCCAGTAGAAAGCGAGGGGTGGTCTGTTCACAGAAATAGACTGCAAAGCAGTCAATAAAGCCAGTAATAAGCCTGAGAAACAGACATCGCTGAGTCAAATTCACAAGGTCTTCACAAAAAAGTGAACGAAACAAGCTCTACCGAGGTGGATGCTAGTCGCTTTCCTTTCAGTATTACATCGTAAAAATCTCAGTGAATGTTCAAGGAGCCGGCGGTGTTCACGAAAATGGCATTAGTTTTATGGAGTTTGTAGGGGGAGGCACCCCTTGGTTTCCATTGGAGAGCGTTGTAAAGTTTTCTAGTTGCTCGTTTGTGTAATTTTTTTCTAGTGTGTATCTAAAATCTTTAACAATAATCATTATAATGAGTTCAGGTTAGTTACCATTCAGAGTATATTCCCTACAGAGAGGGAATCAGCATTATTTTGAAAGCTAAAATGGAGTTCCAGTAGAAATTGTGGGGCGTGTGCACGATTAAAAAGGATAAATTCATGGTGGACTTGCTTTTCTTTTAGGATTGTGGTGTTGTGCATTTAGTTTTCTGTATGACACAGCTTATTCCTCTGCAGAGGAAAGAGGGGTGTTGCCTTTGAAATTCGGGAGGGGTTAGAACGAGCGACATTGACGCTTTAGATGATGTTTTCGAGAGGTTTGTAAGTAACGCGAGGATTTTTAAAGATCGTGAAGTGCTGCGTCACGATTATCTTCCTCACAGGCTTCCTCATCGGGAAGAACAGATTAGATGTCTCGGTGAAACTGTAGCTCCCGTGCTCAAGGGTGCGAGAAGCTCCAATCTCTTCATTTATGGGAAAACCGGCACAGGTAAAACAGCAGTCACAAGGTATGTGCTCAGCCACCTTGAATACAGGGCAAAGGAGTTCAACGCGCCTGTTAAGTTCTGTTACGTTAACTGTCGTATGGCTGGATCTGAGTATCGCGTCTTCGCGAGTCTGTGTCAGAGCATGGGCGTGTCTATCCCTTTCACGGGGTTGTCTGTCGGTGAGGTGTTTGATCGACTCAGGGCTGGGCTTGACGTTTCAAGGGTCATATTCATCATCGTGTTGGATGAGGCTGATGCGCTTGTGAAGACTCGTGGTGACCGCCTTCTCTACGAGTTGACGAGGATAAATGAGACTTTGGCCAAAAGCAAGGTAACCCTTATCGGTATCTCAAACGACCTCCGGTTCAAGGAGTTTCTCGATCCGCGAGTGCTCAGTTCACTTAGTGAAGAGGAGATTGTCTTCAGACCTTACGATGCGAGCGAGCTGAGGAACATCCTTTTAGAGCGTTCCAGAACGGCTTTTTGCGACAATGCACTGTCTGACGCTGCTCTTGGTCTCTGCGCTGCATTGGCCGCTGCTGAACATGGGGATGCAAGGAGAGCCCTGGATCTCCTACGTGTGGCCGGCGAAGTTGCGGAGCGGAAGGGAGCGAGTGTCGTTGTTGAAGAACACGTGCGCGACGCTGAGAAGCATATCGAGCACAACCGCGTTTTTGAAGGTCTTCAGAACCTGACTTTGCACTCCAAGCTTGTCGTTTTGAGCGTTTATCACTTGAGCAAGGCAAACGCTAGCGGAGCAATTACCGGTGAAATTTCTGAAATCTATGATGAATTGTGTGCTGAACTGGGCGTCACACCTCTCACACAACGTCGGTTAAGCACGTTAGTGAACGAGCTTGATGCAATGGGACTAGTCAATGCGAAGGTTGTGAGCATGGGAAGGTATGGCCGTACAAAGAAGATAAGGTTGGAGATTCAACGCAGTACTATCAAAGATGTGTTTGCTGGCGACAGTAGGCTCGGACCTCTGATCGATTACAGTGCAAAATGCCTTTCGAAGCATTCCAACTAAACCCATGAAACCGCCCTAGAAGCCGGGAAGTCCAGTCTCTTATGCGAATGGAATGACCGTGACTTCCATCGATTGAAGGTTCACAACTGGAACTGTCGCAGGCGTTGGCATGAAACCGTTTCTTCGCATGTAATCAGTCTGTTCTTGCCAACATCCTGAGTTCACGATGAGGACGCCACGGTAGTTGGCGTATTCCAGGGCATGCACGTGCCCAGCATGGAAAATGTCTGGGACTCGCTGGATTACAAGAGGGTCTCTGTTTTCGGGAGACAGGGGTGTTTTTCCGCCATATACCGGTGCTAGGTGGCGGCTCTGCAGAAGCAGTCTCATTGCTTTCTCAGGATGGCTGTGAGTCATGTCTGGCACTGTTGAGATTACGTCGTCTAGGCTGCGTCCATGGAACACCAATATTTCCACGCCGTGGAGGCTGAGAGTACATGGGCTACCTAAGGAATAGACTTTTCTTGACTCCTGCAGAGTTTCCAGAAACGTGTTTGCTATTGCTGGTTGGGGCAAGGCTTTCCTCGGGGCATCGTGGTTTCCTGGCGTGACGATTACTTCTATGTAGTCTGGGATTTGTTCAAGGTACTTTGAGGCAAGCCTGTACTGTTTGTTCACGTCCTTGACGGCTAGCTCTTTTATCTGGTTGGGGTACACTCCTACGCCGTCAACTATGTCGCCTGCTATCAAGACGTATTTGACGTGGCTTGCGATTTCTCTTGTCTTTTCGTTGCCGTATTTGCCGTTGAGCCACAGGATGAAACGGTCGAAGGCTTCTCGCGTGAATTTGGTGCTGCCAACGTGCATGTCCGAAGTGAGCACTGCATAGACTGGTACCGAAGCTTTGTTCGGCGTTTTTTGGGCTACGTCCGGTAGGATGACGTCTTCGGCGATTAGCAGGTTGCTTCTTGTCTTTACGACACCTAGGCAGATGATCTGGTCGAGTAGAAGGAACCGTGCCTTCTTTTGGAGGTCTGACGAGGCGTTCTGGGGCACGAGCACGGTCATGCTTGCCGTTAGATCCTCGACCGTGAGTATTATTTTCTGTTTCGACTCTCTTTTTTCTGTTATCATACCGATTATTTTGAGTCTTGTCCCTGATTGGGCCCTCAGCGCGTCCATGACTGACGTTGCGCTTTTCACGTCCATTCTCTGTCTGAGCAGCTTCTCGGTCTGTCTGAACCTGTCTTGGAAGTATCCTAGGTAGTCTTCGATTGTTCCGTTTGAGCTCAGTTTGGCGCTTGGGTCGTCCACTATGTTGATGTTTGCATCAATATCCTTTGCGTAGGGGTGAAAGGGTATCTTGTCTTCTGTTATCTGTGGCATTTGTTTTGCTTGTGGCTGCATCTGGTTCTCTGAGGGTTCGACGACGATTTCTTTTGTTGGTTTCTCTGCTTCCATCATCTGCTCTAGGAAGTTTCTTTCGATAAAGAACGGTCTTTGTCCGAGTTCTTCAAGCTGTTTGATTGCTCTACTCATGACTTCGGTTGGGTCTTCCGTCGCCATTATAATACTCAAAAATTCGAAAGCTTCCTTGTTCAGCTGGTATCCTGCCTCAAGGGTCAGTTCTACAGCCTTTTGCAGCTTTTCTGTTTCACTCATGCTCTGAGGGTTCTCCATTCTTGCTTTTTGGCGACTATTTCTGAATCTTCTATCTCGTCCCTGTAGCCTCTGTCTGTTTCAGCGTTATCTCGTGAGAGAGAGTTCGCTCTTGTCAGGTGGAAGCTTCTGTTGTTCTGTACTCTCTTTCTTCTATTAACGTGTTTAGTTTTGTCTTACATTACCACCCTCGTTATTGCTGGTGGTCTCGGCGGCAGAACCTTCTGGCCTAGGCTCATCGTCCCCTTATCCGCGTCTCAAGAGGGTCCGAACTTGCGTTCTTATTTCGGGTTTTCACGCAAGCAGGTGCGCTGATGGATTTGGATTCTCAGGTCTTCCAGTCAGGTCTATGCCGATTATACTTAGGCTGTTAGATCTTGACATCAATACCTTAATTTATACGGGCGGGTTCTTGTTTAGACGTCCAGATCCTCCTGTATGTAGAATCGTATGGTTGGTGATGTCTACGAGTGAACTGCGTAAGCTGCAACGCACTCCAGGTGGTACGTTTTTCGTGTGTTTGCCCAAGTCTTGGGCTGAGCAGTATGGCCTGAAGAAGGGCTCAATTCTGGCTCTGAGTGAGACGGGTGACGGTAAGCTTCTTGTGGACGCGAAGCACGGTGTTGAGCCTTCGCCTCGGGTTGTCACTTTGAAGCCTGGGCAGTATTTGGGCCGTGAAATCATTGGGACTTACTTGCTTGGTTTTGATGTTATTCGTGTTGAGGGAGAGGAACGTATTAGTTTTGAGACGCGTGACGTTATCAAGAACACCGTTGGCCATTTGGTCGGGCTCGAGATAGTTGAGGAGGATTATGCCAGCGTTGTTTTGCAGTGTTTGTTGGAGCCTTCGGGTTTTCCGCCTGAGAAGATTCTGCGTCGTGGATACACTATTGCCGCCAGTATGCACCGGGACGTTGCCAAGGCTTTCGTGGATGGTGATGTTTCGTTGGCGAAGAGCGTGATGGCGAGGGATGATGAAGGCAACAGGCTCTACTTCCTTCTTGTTCGCATTCTTCGAACGATAATTCAGAACCCAAGTCTGAGTGAAAAGCTGGGTGTCAGTCCGATTGAATGCTTGGACTACCGTTTGGCCGCAAGCCTTGTGGAAGCCATTGGCGACGAATGCGTACGTGTATCCATGAAAACGGTCGAATTAGGCGGTGAGAAACTGGATGAAAACCTTAGGAAGCAGTTTTTGGCTTTTCACGCGATTTGTTTTGAGGCGCATGAAGACGCTTTGACCTCTTTTTTGACGGGCGCCATAGATTTGGCAGAGAAAGTTCGGGGAATGCGAGACAAAATTGAGAAGGAGTTTGCCAAAATCGAGGAGGTTGCTGGGGCTCAGTCACTTGACATTGTGGCCCAAATCTTGTCAGTAGCCTCGTTCCTTAGACAAATCTATGAGCACAGTGTCGACATAGCTGATCTGGCCGTTCCCAAGAAATCTTGAGCCTTGCTCATCCTAAGAGGGAAGCTTGTCTACTTTCTGCGGCTGCTTTGCAAGCGAAACTTTTTCCCCGAGCCTCAATTCACCAGTGTACTGGACTTCGCCGTACACGTCGCAGTGGGACTCGATTGTGATTTTCTGACCATAGATGTTATTCGCGCTTGCACCTGTTCGCAGCATGATTTCTCTTCCATAAACATTTTCAGCACGGGCATCTTTGTCGATGATGACTACGTCTGCGTGTATGGGGCCGTGTACTTCGCCTCTTTTTCCTATCTCGACGACGCGCGCAGTCACACCCTCGCTCGTGGTGATTGAACCGCCGACTTCCACGCGCTCTTCGGCCGAGATTTTCCGTGCGCGGATTGTTCCGCCGATCTCGATGTCTCTTGTCGCGATCTCTTGGCTAACATCTACTCTTCCTCCCACCTCTAGCCTTCCCGAGAGCTTCAAGGAGCCGTCGATGTCAACTTTGCCTCCGACTTCCATGTGGCCACCTTGAGTCAAGCCTGTTATCTCAACCGTGCCGCCTACGTCTATTTCCTCAAATTCTAAGTCTCCTTCAACCCTGAATGAGCCTCCGACGTCTATCTCGCCTCCTTTGTTCTTCCCTGCGAGTCTCACTGTGCCGCCTACGTCTATTTCCTCGAATTCCAGGGGGCTGACCGACTCGAAAGTGCCGCCTACGTCTATTTCACGGATTCTTCCCCCAGAGACGCTTGCAGTGCCTCCTACTTCCAAACTTTTAATGTCTGCTTTGGATCTTATCGTGAGGCTTCCTCCCACCTCGATGCTCTCTGCGGTGACTTCGCCTTTCGTTTCGAAGGAGCCGCCTATTTCCACTTCTTCAGCCTTCGCGTTCCCGTCAACCTTCAAGCTTCCTCCCACCTCGATTTCCTCAACAATGAGGTTCTTGTTCACGTGCAAGGTGTCGTCGACATCAACGCTCCTCGCGGTCATGTTTCCGTAGACTTCCAGGCTGCCATCTTCAACTTCAACCTCGTCCCGTATTTCTAGGTCGCCGTGAACCGTCACGCTGTTTTCAGCTTCAAGGTTTTCAGCAGATAGGCTGCATTCAAACGTGTCGTCTCCTTCACAGTAGACGGTGCCAGAGACCATTACTTTGGATTGTGGCGGAGATGCTTTCACCGTTGCATGCCGGCCAATTTCTAGGTCTCCGTTGACATCGCCTAGCGTCATCGTGCTTCTTGAAGGAACCGATGTTCTGTTGGTCAATTCACACCCTCCATATCAAACATGTTGCTCCACTTTAAAAGGGGCACTCACATTTGGTGACTAGTGCCTCCTCATCGGAGCATCTGTAGTCTTCTGAGCGTGACTTCTGCTTCTGTAGCTGCTGCAAAGCGATCGTATCTTGTGGAATCTTCAATGCGCCCATAAATGATACTGGATGCAGATGTATCTAGACGTTGATTGAGTCCCAGGATGTTGCGGACGACGCCCAAGAGTCCGGTTCCGTGGGCGATCTTATTGTTGTCTCTCCCGTTCCAACCCGTTCTACTCTTAACATGTCGTGCCATTCCAACCACCTCGTTTGTTTGTTGAGAGTGAGTAAGCCGTTGGAACCCTTAAAAGGCGACGCACATGGAGAGAACACACTTAGTAGTCACAAACTGTCTGGAATAGCGGTGTCTTCTGTCCATATGATTCTTGCCTCCTACTTGCCACCGAGTGTAGTAGAAAGGTTGACGCAAGATTAACGGTAAACCGACTTGGACGTTAGTATTCAACATTTATGAGAACATTTGGCGGCCAAAAGTACTAGCGTGGCCTACCTTTCTAGTGCGGCGAAATACTTTCGCATGCGCTTGAAAGTTTCGAGGTATTCTAGTCCCCACTTTGTTGCTCTGTATTTCTTTGAGTTCTCGAAGTTGACTTCGTTTATGAAGCCGTGTGCGACCAAGAAGCTCAGCTCTTTCTTTGTTCTGTCTACCGGCATGTTGGCTCCGTAGGAAACTCTTGTCAAGGAGGCGAGCCCTTTTCTGGCGATTATCTCTATTATGTCCGCATAGATGTCGTATTTGGTTCTTCTCTGTTCGGTGGACAAGAGGCGGTTTCTCCGAGTTCCACTATTATTAAATGTTGCATTCAGCATGGTTCATTTTCGGCAAAGTATAAGAGTCGGTTTGACCATGTACTAGGTAAGGAAGTGAGAGAATGGAAAGCACAGTAGAAGCATGGGTTAAGGAACACCCGAAGGTTTCAGAGTGGCTAGAGCTAAAGCGTTCCAAAGCAACCAAATACGACTACGGTGAACGACTATTTGCCTTTTGCTATGACATGAAGACGACACCCGAACAGCTTTTAGAACTGAATGAGAAAGACGCTAAACACCTGATTCAAAAATACTATGCGGAAAGAGAGAGCAACGAAAAGGTTACAAACACAACTCTTTCAACTGTGACCGCTCTTCGTGGGTTCTTCGCTTACCACTTTGACCATAAGCTAAACTTTCCAAACGGCACTTTTGCGAAGGTTCAACCTGATACCTCTTCGCACAACTTTTCAACGAGTGACCTAAAGTTGGTATTTGGCGTTAGCTCGGTCAAGGAGAAGGCTATAATTTCGTTAAGTTGTTCTACAGGGCTAGAAATTTCTGCAATATTGGGTCTGGAATGGAAAAAGATAAAAGAGTTAATCGCAAAAGCAAAGGAAGAGCATAAGGAACACATCTTCTTTTTAGCTGTGAGACACAAAAGCGGAGAACCGAGACTCATAATAATCAACGCTCTGGCTATTGAATGGGTTTCTCGGTATTTGGAAAGCGCAAAGCCAACAGAAAAACTCTTCGACTACACGGAACAGGGTTTAAATAAAATTCTCAAACGGTTAGTGAAGAAAAGCGGCATTAAGACAACGGGAAGAATCCACGCGCATATAATCCGAAAATGGACGGAAAATCAGCTTTTCGCTTGCGGGTTTAACGCTCAGCAAGTCGATTTCATTCAGGGCCACGCACTCGGAGCGGTAAGAAGAACCTATTACACGGAGCTACAGCAACAGATAGAAGAGAAATACCCCCTAGTTTTCCATGAAAAGTTAGACATTTCTAACGGCAATGGAACCGAAACCAAAAGAAGGGTTTCAAGTCTCGAAGAGTCAATCAAGGAAAAAGACGCTCGGATTAAGGAATTAGAGGCACAAGTTCAAACTCTTTCAAGCGAAAAGAACACCATGCAAAAGAGCATTGCTGATTTGCTGAGTTTACCGACAATCCAAAAAGAACTGTTCGAACGAAAAGAGAAAGTTCCGATTGATTGAAGGTGAAACCATGAACAAGCTTGAACTAAATCCACTGAAAAGACAGGAAAAGAACTTCAAAGCTTTAATGAAATACGGGAAAGGCGATTTAGCAACCTATTTGCTTTTCCAAGAGTACATCGATTTCTCTCTTCTTGACGAAATTCGCCAAGATTGGAAAGAAGAACTACGAAAAGCTAGAAAGAGGTGAAACTATGACCCCAGAAACCGAGAAAGAACTTATGGAAATCCTCAAGGCCATTCTTGAAGAATTGAAGACGGCTAACGGTAACCTTGGCCTACTTCTAAGCAAATAACCTCTATCTTTTTCTTTCTGTTTTTGTCTTAGGAAAAGGCAAGTTCAGAATTATGATAGAGCGATTACTTCTATCGTTCTGATTCGTCCGAGCACTTGACCAATGTGAATGAATGACACATGAAGTGGATAAAGGTGCTCTTCATCTTCAATTTGTTCGCCTTTTCCCGTGACCATTTTAGACCCTCTTTAATTCTTCGTCAATTTTCTCAATCGTGTCTTTCAACCGTTCAACCATGGCACTAAGAGAATTTCGAACCCTAAGCAAATCTTCTTTATTGCTCATTTCTTAGACCCTCTTATTTTCTCCTTTGAATGGATTCGGCAAAATCGGATTTTTCCATTCTCTTGGGTTTTCCTTGCGTTTATACACTGTTTATCATTCACCTTCTAGCACGTAGTCTTTTCCTAGCTGTTCGAGTTTTTTCAATTCAGAATCGCTTTTTTGTTGGTCAAATTGATATTTCTTGAAAATGATGGTTCTAAACCGATAAAATTGTTGGTGACACTCACTAGAGCAATACTGAGCAAAAGGCGATACACTCGTAAACGGTTCATGGCAATAAGCACATATGCTATGGTAGGCCCCTCTTGAACGGTGCATCCTTCTCTTTTTTTCCGCAACCATGGAACACGTTTCAGAACAATATTTTTGGGTTCCATTTTTCGGAGCGAAAGATTTCCCGCACGTTTTACACTCCATGCTTTCACGTCCGAACCTCTGAATCGAGAAAAATATAGAGCGGTTTCTGTGCTTTCCGTTCTCTCTCAGCTTTCAGCTTTTTGGCCTTAGTTCTAACCTCTTTTTGCTCAAACAGTTCACCATGATAAAGCGAACAAAACGCTTTTCCACCTATGAAAAAAGCTTCATGTCTTGAAACCTTCTTTCCACAAAACGCACAGAGCACACTAATCACCTATTTCATCTAAAATATTGAGCAATTCCAGAGCGGCTAAAGCACGTTCTTCTTTCCTAGTCAAAATGTCGAGCTTATGAACTTGAAAACTTTGTTTGTGGTCGATGTACTCAACTGTTTTCTTTACCTCTTTTGGAAGTGGCTCTGAAACAATTCCCCCCAGAGTAAGAGCCAATAATATGAAGTCGATTAAGTAACCGTGAGAAACACACTTTTGAAGAATCACATCGATTTCATAAGGAGCTTTAATATCGTTTCTCTGAATTATTGCATCGATGTCGATGAATCTCGGAATATCCAACTTTTTGAGAACAACATCTATAGTGTCGGTTTTCGGAATATCCAGCTTCTTTAAAACTGTGTCAATCTCATAAGGTTCTTTCACATTCAGCTTTTTCATTATCGTGTCAATCGTGCAAGTTTTCGGAATATTCAGTTTAGCTAAAAATTCGTCAATAGTATAGACGATTGTTCTATCTTTAAATTCCTCTTTTCCCCAAATCGTTTGGTCTGGGTTAGGCTCGATATACGCTCTCATAATGAAGGTGTCGAAGAGAGCGTTCACGTTTCCGTATTTTGCCAGACTGTGAAATTCACCCGTGTATTGCGTTTGAAAATCGAGTGTTAGAACACCGTCAACATAAATCTTGATTGTGCCTTCAACCATGTGAATCGTGACTTTTGTTAATCCGCTTCCCCAATGCGTAGAAAATGTGGTAGAAGTAAGCGGCACGAAACCGCTATCAATTTGTGAAAAACCTATTCCCCCAGCACCCAAAACTTCGATTGTGCCGTTATAGTGAAGGACGATTAGAATTCCCGTAGTTTGATAATCCGCTTTTACACTACTTTTGAGAAGTTCTAAACCTATCCAATGAGAAGTATCGCTCGGCACGGTAGGAGAGTCTAAATAAACATCTACCGCAAAAAAGTCTTTCTTTATCGCTGTTGCTGGAATGCAGTCTTCAATAGCATACGGCACAGCTAATCACTCTTGATTTCGAGCGTTTTCTTTTCGGATAAAATGTTTAGTTGCTCGACTAGGATTTCTTGAGAATGATAGATTTTCTTAACTTTCTTTTTCTTCATAGATTTCACCGTTTATTGTGTCTTTGGTGTTGGTGTGTGTATGTCGCATTAGGTATCTAGTGAAGTGCTAGACCCCTCAGCAGCCACGGACTATCGAAGTTTTTACCGTTGTTCGCATCCAACACCAATGACTTTGTTACTGTGAGGTCGGGAACGGGAAGGGTCTGAAAAACCATCTGAGGTGAAGAGAGTGGTTCACAGGAGAAACCCGTTCCCAGCCGTCACTGTCTGAAATCCGTGTGACTATTCGTTTAGTGGGCTAGGGTTAGGCTCAGCTTTCTTTTTCTTTGTTTGGTCTTTGAAAGGGTATTCTGGAAGAGGTTCGTTCGGAATTTTTTCGTCTGGTTCAGGTGCTTTGCCTTCAATGATGTCTTCTACTTTCGGAAGCATATCTTCGCGTGTTTTGCGGATTTTTGCCTTTGCCTCTTCGGGGGTCAAAATCGGTTTATCTTCTGGCATTCAATCACCTACCTCTATCCAAAGTTTAGTGGTGCTGAAATTAGCGTTCCGTCACTGTCTTCTTTCAAAATTCTGCATTTTCCGCTTTGAACAAGTTTCATAAGTTCTTCGGTTTCGATTAGTCTCGGTTTTGTCGTTTTGATGGTTAGGCCATCACGTGAAGAGTGGAAATCAATAGGCTCGACATTGCCGTTGCCGTGGTTGAGATACACCTTCAATTGTCTTTCGTTTACATGACTCTGGCCTACGTGACCCAGCAAAAGCGTTAAAGTGTCGGTTTCATAGGGTTCTTCCGACCAAATCCTGAATTTCGTTTCTGCATAAAACCAAATTCTAGTTTCTTTCAGTTCTTTGTCTTTTGACTCTCGGTAAAACAGAATCGGAACAGTTAGAGTTTTAACTTTCTCTTCAATTATCATTGGGTTCTCTCCTTTCGAGTTTCTTTCTTAAGTTTCTCAAATTCCTCACGGTTCTTTTGACTGTAAAATAGCGGATTTTTCAGAATGCCAAGTTTTTCAAGTTCTGAGCCTTCCTCATGAATCGAGTCGGGATTCAAGAAATCTCGTTTGGCATTTCCCTCTTTCGTGATTTCGTCTTCTTTTGGGTATTGCATAGGGGTATGATGGATTTTTGAAGCTTCGATTGCCTTTTCCCAGAGTTTCCTCAAAATTGCTTCGCTCTGAGCGGTGTGCTGTTTTCTCAAGGTCATAATCATTTCTTCTGGCGAACTGAACCGTCTTCGCATGAGGTCTAATTCTGAATCATTCTGAACCCCAAGCTGTTGCGAATTGAGCGGGGCACTTCCTGTTGCGGGGCCTTTGGCATTTTGCAGACCCGTCTTAACGATGTCCGTCATTATGTCTCTAAGTTCGCTGTCGGTTTTTGCTTCCAAGATTCTTCTATCTCCATATTCTTTGAAAAGCGAAATTTCTTTATCACCTAAATCCATGTTCTCGAAGTCTCCTTTTATTTCAACGTCTTTGCCTTCTGTTTGTTCCAGCTTTTTCTCAAGTTCTTTTTTCTCTTGCTTCAATTCAGCGTTTTGTTCAGCCATTTGTTTCATGGCAGTATCGTCAACGGTGATTTTGAATTCCCCTTTCTTGAGGGCTTCACCAAGTTTCTTTTTGTTCTCTTCGTTCTCACTCATGCTTTCTCACCTTTCTGTTTCTTCAAAAATTCAAGATGCTTAGGGTCAACTTCGAACGTCCGTGTGATAATGGCTTTGCTGTCACCGTCTTCTATGGCTCGTTGAACCTTCTCGTGTTCCTGAATCTGTTTCTGAATTTCGCTTGGCAAATCACCGTAACCCAAGACTGAGCCGAATCGGATTGTTAGACTGTGAGAGGCCATGTCGCTTTCTATTTGATAGAAAACTTTCTGAGTGCCTTCTAAACTGTCTAAAACGATTTTGAGTGCTTTTCCAAATTCGCTCATGAACAGCTTAGTTTCGACTTGTGACCGTACCCTTAAGAATTTCATGATGTTGCTTGTTTCCGTGTCTGTGCCTATACTAGATTGTGCCATTAATATCACTTCTTAGGTTATACCATAGTATAGCCTTACTTATAAAACTATTCCTCAATTCTAACTCTTTTTGTTAAATGAAGCTTAGTCTAAGACGGAATCAACCATTAGAGCTAGAATCCACCGTCTGAAACTAGGCCATGCAAAGGGGGACGGAATAGGTCGTTCGAAGTTGGATTATGGCAATGGCTGGGGAGTATTGACGCTTTAGGCAAAAGAAGCCTAATTCTTGGTTTCGGTGTTGTTCGTTCTATGGTTCACTATTCTCAAATAGTAATCGTTTATCCATGGTTTCTTAATGGTTGGTTCGAAGTTTAATTGACTAATAACACCTGTCCATGGCCTTCATCTGAGGGGTTACATACGCCATGTTGAAAGCAAATTTGATTTTGGTTAACGGAAAGTGTTAACTCGTGAAAAATAATTAAGCTATGGATTAATTCTTCTGGGCGAACATTTAATAGGAAGCAATGTGTAGATATACCTAGAGTTGAACCAACAGAAAGGCGGCACAAATGGCCTATTCGGTGAATGCGGCGATATTCTCAAAGGAACACCCTAGTAGGGGCTATCCATGGTCACAAATAGAACTTAGTTCTATAGCTGGAAACCACGATTTACGGGCAAACCATCAGTTAACACTGAGAGATACCCCGTCCCAGAGAGGGGTACATAGGCCCAAAAATGACAGAAATTTGATTTTGGGCACGGCATTATTTCACCTAAGTTCTCAGAGCGGTTCATGAAGCAATTCCCAAGCCATTACAGAGCCATTCATAGACTGTCTTTCAAGCCATCATTAACAGTTATTGTAAGTCAATTCCTAATTATCCCCCCTTTTTCACCGTCCAAATGGAAGTAAATGGGTAGGGGGGTTTATGACTATAGTAATAAAGTAACATCCACATAGGGCCACACTTTAAGAACACAAACCCCATGTTCGTATGCCGATGTCAACCCCCTTGATTGTGTTCCTTCCCTACTACCTATCCTCTCTATCACTCACTGAATGACTGTATGATGAGTGTTGTCCTAGATACTGATAATCCTAGACCGTTATCATCCTAGATTATCGCCATCTAGGATAACGAAATCCATTAATTGATTGTGTGAATGAGGGACCCAAAAATCGAGAAGAGAGGCGGAATTAGGCTGAGAGGCTAGAATAATGCTTCATTAACAAAAAGCGTCTATATTTGCCATAATATTTAAATACTTGTTTGTGGATTTGTTTATTAGGTGAAAAGATGTCTGAAACAAGCTTAATTCAGGAAAAACGTCAATGTCCAGAGTGCAAATCGAAACACGTCATCAAACACGGCTTTAATGTGACAAGGAAGGGCAAAAAACAAATCTTCAAGTGCGAAAATTGTGGACGTTGCTTCTACTAGAGGCGATTTCCATGACGGAAGGCAAAATAACCAAAGGTGAAAACTCAGCTTCAATATCTTTGACGCTGGAACTTCTTAACATCGTCAAACAAAAGGCTGGCAAAGATGAACAGATTAACGGCTTCTGGATTTGTAAACGCTGGCTCATGTTCGATGAAGAAGTGAAAAAGGAAATCATCGAGAAATACGGTCAATCCTTCTATGATGAACTTCTGGCTCACTACAGCAAAACAAACCTTCAACAAAGAGCCGAACGGGAAATCAAAGAAGAAGCAAAACGGATTCGAGAAGAGGCCAAAGCCAAAATTGAGGAATTGAAGAAGCCTAAGAAGTCGAACGAACAAATCAGACTTGAGAAAGAACTAGCCCAACTTGAAGAGACTGATAGAGGCATAGAAGCCAACAAAGACGAAAACTTAGCAAAGCATCCAGAGTATAGAGAAGGTTACGAGAAAAACAAAGCTGAACGAAGGACAAAAATCGAGCAACTGAAAGCGGAAATTGAGAAATGTAAGGTTGGTTGAATGCCTTACAAAGACCCAGAGAGAAAAAGGCAAGTTTGGCGTGAAAGTAAACGAAGGCAACGCGCCAAACAAAAAGAAGAAGCAATGAAATCCGTTGACCCTCTCGACCTTAATTATGGAATGAAACCGACAAAACCCAAATTCATGACCTTTGAAGAATATTGCGAAGAATACCCAGATTCAACGAAAACCGATTGGATAAGGGCCAAAATCGTTTTTGACCATGAACAAAGCCTTCCAAAATCAGAAGAGCCAGAAGAGGATTGGAGTGCAATTAAACCACGTAATACTAAACCATATGGCGAAAACAAACAGGAAATTCCACCTATGTGCCCTAAACATGGCGTTCCACTTGACAAAAATGGACAATGCCCCGTATGCCAAGGAAGAGATTGAATGCCAAAATGTATCAAAAATAGAATTGCTTTTCAAATCGTTTTTCATAATCGGAAAGAACTTGAGGAAGAGATTAGACAAACAAAAGGTTGGTTGCACTACCTAAAAGACAAACCTAAAGATAGATGGGTTTTACGATATTGTATCGATGCACAACTAAAAGAACTTTCCGCTATGAAGGTCGAATTCACTTAGCCTTTCCGCTCTTCCTCTTTCAGCTTGACTAGAAGTCGCTGTTTGTGGTACTCTGTGAATTCAGGGTTAGCGTTAAACTCTCGACATCTAGCCTATCAGAACTTGAGAAGCTTCTAGTTTCTGGATTTTTTCCTTGAGTAAGCAATTTTCCTCAGTCAATTTCTTAATCTGTTCTTCCAATTTCTCAATTTTTTTATAGAGTTGTGAAGTTTCTTGTTCATGTGAAGACTGTAGAAGTGCCTCATTTTGTTTTTGAACCCAATATGGAACTCCGCTATAACTCATTTGTTCATCATCTTGGCATAATAAGTTAGCACTTTTGGTATTTAAAAGGGTAGGACACGAAGACATAAACAATAAGTAGAGTTAGGTGAAAGTGTAGGTTCGCCATTGAACGTTCAACCTCATATTATTTAAGGTTCAAATTTGAATAGATGATAACTATAGGGGACTCAATTCATGCCAAGAGAATTATATGAAATAAGGCGACTTCTTGAAGATGGAATCAGTCAAGAGGTATCAGCACAAGATTTCGAAGTATATGAATTGCAACGCCTTGTTGAATCGGCTGTCGAAGGAAACGCAATGATTTACATTGTAGATAGTGACCAGCTAGAAACCTATGAGGTGGAACGCATTGCAGAAGAGGGGAAACAAAATGTCGTTTTCAGATAAGGTTTATTCTTCATTCAATAAAAGAGGAATTCAATTAACGAAAAATGAAACTATTCACGGACACTATTATTAAATGTTGCACATTTAATCTTAATTGCGGTGAGACAAGGTGCACTCCACGGTTTCGAGTCGCAAGCAATATCACATCGCTTGTAGGACTGGTGACCTGGCTGAGTATCTGCTTGTGCCAGGTGACCCAGATCGTGTTCCAAGGATCGCGAAATTCTGGGATTCGGCCAAGAGCGTGTCCAGTCATCGTGAGTTCCGCAGCTACAGGGGCAGGTACAAAGGCGTGCCTATCTCAGCTTTGTCAAGCGGTATCGGACCAGCTTGCATGTCCATCGCGGTCAATGAAGCTTCAAACATAGGCGTGAGCACGTTTATTCGTGTAGGCAGCGCAGGCGCTATTCAGAAGGACATTGCTTGTGGCGACCTCATCATCTCCAACGCTGCTGTACGCCTTGACTGTACAAGCAACTGCTACATTATACCCGAGTATCCTGCAGCAGCTAATTACGAGGTGTTGTTGGCCTTGATTGAGGCTGCCGAAAGCTTGAAGGTTTGCGGCTATCATGTGGGCATGACTGCGACAACTTCAGACTTTTATGCTGGGCAAGGCCGACCAAGCGCCAAATCGTGTTCACCTGGCATGGAGGACCTGCTTCCAACGTTGCAAAGGGCCGGAGTACTCAGTTTTGATATGGAAACGGCAACACTGTACACTTTGGCAGGGCTTTACGGGTTGAGAGCGGGCTCAATCTGTGCCGTCTACGCCAACCGCTGCACAAACGAGTTCAAACCTGGCAAGGGCGAAGAAAATGCTATAAGAATCGCGAACGAAGCTGTGAAGATACTCAATGAATGGGACGCGGTGAAGAGAAGGAAACGAAGACAGTGGTTGTTTCCCTCGCTTATACAAGAGCTGAAACCGAAGCGGAGCAGGTCATGAAAGGGTAGGACAATTGCACAAGTATTGAACAATCAACACCTGTCCCTTGAACAGACTTTGCATCGCATTTCTCTCTTGGATAAAGCTAAAAGCTACCGTTCAGAATCTCTAAACAGTGCCGGGGTGGCGGAGTGGTTATCGCGCTGGCCTCGAGATCGCACTCTAAAGCAAAGGGCCTAGAGCACGGAAGACAAGCAAGCCAGTGGGCCTTTGGCTCGCAGGGGTTCGAGTCCCTTCCCCGGCGCCATTTTACTAGTAAGCGCGCTTGTCTACAAAACGGTTGGAACTTGGAAGGCCTTGGAGATGCGTGAGCAGCCAGCTGCCATAGTCGAGCGAGCGCTGAAATCGTTGAGTATAACTGATGAGGAGTATGAAGTTCTGACTGATTATTTCATCATGCTCACGGCTTTCCTGGCCGGAAAAATGGATTTCGAAAAACGTCCTTCACTATTTGACAGTAGTTTATGGCCGACCCCGTGGTTTTCTGACTGCATCAAGATTCCTCCAAGTTTCGGTGTTCACTTGTTCTGGTCGCCTTCAAGGCATGAAGAGAAGAACAAAGCGTCGAATTATCTTTCATGGCTTTCCATACATAAGGATATTCTCGATATCATGTCACAAGGTGATGAGGATCGCTTGGATCAATATCCGAAGGATCTATCTTCAAGATTGCAGTTCTCTTGGACACCAATCTGTCTGAAACGTGAACATGATGGAGAATGCACTATCAAAAATGTTCCATGCCCACACAGTTCTGTATTCGAATGCGAAATAGTCCGGGAGGGCTCGAAGAAACTTGAAAGTGTCCTCAGCTTTCTGATCGAGCAAAAATACTAAATCCGCACCCGAATTATAGTTCAACACGTTTTCTCATGGTGCCGAAAGAGGCTTGTAGTCCGCTCTTCCTAGGCGATCTACGCAAACGCAGCAACTTTTGGACGTGCAAGAGATTCGTGCAGTTGAGAAAGTTTGGAGGTCGAGGAAATAGTTGGATTTGGGATTTTCGATGTAGCCACAGAAAAGGTCCAAAAAGAGATCGACCGCGTATCCTGCAGCAGTTGTTGTGAAACTGACGACAGATGCTGCTTCAGATGTCGGTATTCCTTGGATGTACCCTTCTCTTTGACGAGCTAGACGCTCTTCGGGCGGCAAGAGCTCAGCAGTAATGATTTCAGGGCGTAAGAGATCTAGGCAAAACAAGCAAGGCATCGAGGGTCCAATCAACGATGCTCGAATTGTTCCTCCTTGAAGGTTTCCATTCTCAGCGTTAAGGCCAGCTCCCAGGTCTATGACTGGAATGAAGTATTGGTAAGATATCTCATTTATGACACTTCTTGGGGCTTGTCTATCCACACAGCTGAAAATTGCGTCACAGTTTTTCAGTCGTTCTAGGACTTTCTGGCTAATTACGTCTTTGTGGATGCTCTCAACATTGACTTTTGGTGATATCTTCCGGATATTTCGGCTTGCTATGGTCACTTTAGTTTGATGAGTTCTTGCGTTGCTAACTATGCTGCCATATACCCTTGTTAGATTGCTTAGTTCGAAGGTGTCTTTGTCAATCAGTGTAAAATTGCGAATCCCTAGGCGGGCCAGCTGTTCAGCTATGCATGATCCGATGCCGCCCAATCCTACTATCCCTATCTTTAGGTTCTCCAGAACCCTTTGAACTTGCTTGCCAAACGCTAGGATTTGCCTTGAGAAGATTCCTTCTTTTGTCTGGTTCTTTTCCGCTTTCTTTCCCGCTTGAGTCGAATGGAAGACTATATGTCGGTCCACAAGTCTGATCTGGTGAATGGGAACAGGTGCAGAGCTTGAGTTGTTTCTGATTCTTCCAAGTATTTCATTGGGGCCGAAGAGTAGACTTCCAACTGGTTTGTTGTCCAAGCAGTCCATGAGAGTCTTGGCCGATGTTTTCTCCCCGTAGTCATCAGAACTACTGTATTCCAGTCTTTTGGCTGCCCAAGGATGAGAATGACAAATTACCACAGCTAGGTTTTCTCTTTCGGCCTTGCTAATCACGCGATTGAAGAAAATCGGAGAGATCTCCACATGGTATGATGTTTGAGCATCGTAGTCTTCGGGCTTGGGCATCATGATTCCTCTTGTGGTAAAATGCGCTCCCCAATCGTTCGTGAAAAATCCTGCAAGGGCAAACGCAGCGGCTTCTTTTCTAGGAAAACCAAAAAGGTATTTTCTCAGTGATTCGAATTGGCTGGAAGTAAAGCGGGCGGTGTTCATTATTTTCTCATCTTGAGCCTGTGATTAACCAGTTCTAAGTATGTCGAAATGTTATCTCGTGCAGGGTTCCATTTCTCTGCGTGCCAACTGAAGCGCTGCCATGTTCTTCCACAATGACTTTCTTCGACATCACCAGCCTGAGGTGTTCGACCGTCTGCAAGTCTTAGGCCGGGGGTCACCCAGAACATGTCCAATTTTGAGTTGGGATACACGCTTTGGGCAATTATCATCAGATCAGTCTTCTCTTTGTTCCATATTCCCTCAGGCAGACTGTAGTCTTTGAAGATGACGCAGAACGAACCACCTTCTTCAGATAGTTCAATACTGTAACCGTCGGTCTTCAGCAGTTCAAGTTCTTGTGAGAGTTGAGGGGGCAAGTTCAACCGAAAACCGCCGGGTTAACGATTCTGAAGTGCATTCCAGATTTGAGGGTTACTGTTTGATCGTCATTGATGATCTGATCGTCTCCGCCTGCAACTTCGTCGGGGCTCTTCACTACAAGGACCAATAGATAGTCAAGAGGACCGCCGCCGAGCTCTTTGATTTCTCTTCCCGTCATCTGGGTCTTCGTGACTTTGTATGGTTTCTTGTTTATCAGAATCGTAATGTGCGATTCTTGTTCAGGACACATTCTTTCACCTCACTGTGAGCTATGCGCACGGCAAAGTATATAAACTTTGGTATACATATGTTCCTTAGAAAGCACACATATTGCACAAAGGAGTTGCGGGATGCATATGGAGTTGGACCGACTTGCCTCTTCGAAGATCTCTGCTTTCCAAGGAAAAGAAAGCAGGAACAATCGTCTCATTCTAGAGAGTCTTGCGCTGAATGGTCCTGCAATAAAGTATGGCATTTTTAGAGTCTTGAAGAATACAATCGAGAATTATCCGACTATCAGCCGCAGAGTTGACGACTTGAAAAGGGGAGGTTACATAGAAGCCGCAGGAACACGAGCTGTAAAGGTCGGAAACAGAATAGGAGAATCCCACATATATGGTCTAACTTGGAGAGGGTTCTTAGCATCGCTTGCAATCGAAAATGTGCGCAGAAACTTGCTCGCAGTCTTGGAAGCCAATTCCGTCTTGGAGAGGATGCTGCCGAAATCCATTCCAAAGCGGATAGTTATAGATGTGCTGAACAACATGTTCTCTAAAGAGGAGCTGGATAGAGTCGTTGGTGGGTTTCTACAGGGATATCTGATGGCAATTCCAGACAATCTCGAATCGGTTAAAGACGCGGAATCGGTTGCCTATCTGGTTCCTGCGTTCATTAGATCACCGAACGTCTGGGCCGATGTCAGCAAGAAGGATCTCAGTAGTCTCTTCCTGATTGAGGGTTTTCCTCAATTACTTTTGGATATGATCGAAAAGTTTGAAACTCAGATGGCACAAACGTTGGAGGCCATTCGAAGTTTGAAGGGCATAATCCAGCCGTTTGTAATGAGCGGGGCGAAGTCGGAGTCCAAGTATGTCTCTGCCACCCCCTAGGCGGGTAATACACGCTCAATCAAACAAGTGTTACATGCACTGAAAATCTTACAAGGAACGTTGAGCAGGCGCCGCCGCGCGCGCTAAAGAATTCTAAAGATGACAGCGCTTCAAACCGAGTATAAGAAAGTCAGCGCGCGCTAATAGAGCGCGCGGGCGATACGCTTTTCTGCTGAGCTCTAGGCTCCATTGTCTTCAGGTTTCGTCTTACCTTCTGACTCTGACAAGAAGCCATGTTATTTGCAGTACGATCCCGAATGCAAAGAATGCCCAGCCTGCATTTGTCATTTCGCTATTGTTTGTAGTGAGACCAGAAAAAAGCAGTACGAATCCTAGAGCGATTAGGATAGATGGGGGGCTATTTGCGAAAATCTCTAGCAATATATCCAATGACATACTTTCCCTCCTTTCGATTTTTTAAGCGTACTTCCACATTTTTGCATAGGTAACTGATGGCCTGCTTTGGATTCTTAAGATATGTTCTGGAACAAAACAGGGTCCTAAGTCTGGAACTTGAGACATCCTAAAGTCTAGAATCAAACATATCTTCTTGAAGCCGTATTCTTCTCAACAAGGTGCTGGACTTGGAAGATAAGAACAAGGAATTGCCCGAACTTAAGACCCTTTATGATGAGTTATGGTCAGATGCAAAGACTATGGTCAAGGATATGAACAAAAGCATTTCAATTTATCTTTACGCAGGGTTTGTGACTCTGCTTGTGTCTGCGTTCGCAATTACAGCTGCAGTTAGCTACCTCTATGCCCTCTTTTCAGGTGCGAGCAATCTTACAATCTGGTTTTTTAGCATTATGGAGACCGTTTCCGCTGTTGTGACAGTTGCATTTGGGGCAAGATTGTTGAGCTGGTATCGTCGATTGAAGAAGAAATATTCGAAACTAATTCAGATGGGGGAAACTCTCAGGGATTGAGGGAATGCGCAGGATAAGGTATCCTCCCCCTTCAAGGTCCGCTCAGAGAGTGATAGAATATCTAGATATAGTCAAGTCGGCCCAAGCCAAACAGGGCATGGCAAAACGGTATGATTTTGTCAAGAGAGCAATGAATGAGGCACAAGCAGGTCGGATGATAAAGTACCTTAAGGAGAGTGATTTCATCAAAGGAAATGATGACGATGGATACATAATGACCAAAAATGGAGAGATTTGGTACGAAATACTGAAAAAGCATCGTGATCTTGTTGGTCTCTTGACCACAGAATTAAGCGGAGATCGAATAAGAAGATGGTAGAAGTAGGGGCGCGCGCTAGCAACAACGCGAAAGAACAATCGGAGGGGGGGGCATTGTTTCAAGAAAAACCCTTGAGAGAACTCCAAGAGATCTTTCAAGCACTTAAGCTAAAACTCGAGAGTTTTCGTCAAGAAACAAAAAGTAAGAAGGCGCTTACTTATGAACTCATGCCTCAGGATGAACGAAATCTTGTTCTGAAAAGTGATGCTCCAGAATTAGCTAAGAAAAAACTGTTCCTTAGCGAAATTCTGAAGCTCAGAGTCAATCTGTATGGTGCCTATCTTGAACAAATACAAGTCCATCGAGAGAGTAGCGACATGGATAAAGCGGTTAACCTAATGAACGATTACGCTGAAACTGTTGCTATTCCTTTCATGTCACCGGCAAAGCAGCTGTCCTTGACTGATCGTCTTATGAACTTGTTTTCACAAAATAGGACGCCACAGCCTTCGGATTGCACAAAGAAATGGAGAACTGAGTATAAACTATGGTTTGGACAACTGGGGTCCACATACTCAAAAATCGACAAAAATAAGCGAATAGATGAATTCAATCAGTTAAAGACCACGTTTGACATGCTTTACACTTACTCGTTTTCAAGAGATAACAATCCTGAGAGCCAAACATTTGTTTTGGTTGATCCTACGTTAATCAAATTTCAGTAAACTGTGCAAGTACGGAAACACCTAAGAACGGATTAGCGCGTCGAAACTACATAGTTGTAATGGACTGCACATTAGCAACGAAACTCGCCGTAATCGCATATTAGCGCTCGCTTCAGAAGGAATATCTAGCGCCCGCTAAGTGCAGAAGTGTTCGAGTAGGTCTGACTAGCGCGCTAGGTCTTGAGTGCAATTCTTTGGGTTCTCCTTGTTTCAAAGTTCTCATCGTGCTCTCCATCGGCCTCCTTGATGTGGTTAAGAATTCTCGACAAGTAGTCGACAAACTGCGCGAAAGTAGACAATGGAATCATGATCCCACCACTTACTTCATGAGAATCTTGGCGCTTCTCCTTTTCTTGAATATAAACAAACTCTCCTTTTCTATTCTGAATAAGATTAGCGCCGTATTCCTTTTCACCTAAAAGAAGGTTCTTTTCTGGAAACGAAAACATCACACTACTGTTTGGGAGATAGAGAGTGGTAGGACCAACCTTAACGCCATATATCTCATTCGTATGAACTAATATTGAAAGGTGCTTCTCCACGGTTCTCGAATCAAAAGGCAAGCTCCTCTTGATAGATCCAACTGTTACTCCATATTGATTCATGCCAACCGTCTGTCTCAGAATTTCCCGAACGTATAGCTCTCTCTCTTCCGGAGGAAGTGTTAGATATTCTTTCTTCGATTGTGTCTTGGGAACTCTGATTCGTTCTGTCATGTTCCGTGCCACCCAACGCGCAAACCATTGGCTAATAGGAATATACCATTAGGATACAGTATATAAGAATTTCCACTTTTTTGTGGTACGTCCTATATGGTATGTTCTATTTTTGTAGGCGAGGCCTACTACTATCTTTGAGAGACAATGTTTGACCGTCACTCCCTGGCTTTGTCAGAACTTACCATTGAGATTACTAGGAAATGCCCTCTGAAGTGCTTGATCTGCTCGTCGAACGGTGGTAGCTCTTACACTAATGAGTTAGGAACGGACGAGTTAAAGAGAATAATATCCGATGCTCACACTCTGGGAGCCACGACAGTTAGCTTCTCCGGCGGGGAACCCTTAGAACATTCTCACATAACCGATCTCTGTCGATATGCAAAAAAGCAGGCTTTGAATGTTAATGTCTATACCTCGGGCAACGCGCTGAACGAGAATCATCTGATTGGACCAATAGATGAGAACATATTAGCTTCTTTCGAGAGAATGCGCCTTGACAAAATGATTTTTGGCTTGCAGGGACCTGACGAAAAAGTGCATGATATGATTACTGGTGTTAACGGAAGCTTTAGGAACGTGATCGCTTCTATCAAAAGAACTGTGAAGCGAGCGATTCCAACAGAAATCCATAGTGTTCCAGTAAGATTAAACTACAAAAGTCTGCCTCGACTAGTTGTTCTTGCAAGAAAACTGCAGATTAGGCAAATAAGTTTGTTGCGTTTCGTCCCGCAAGGAAGGGGAGAAATTAACAAAGATATTCTTAGCTTGAACCGGCAGGAATTATTGACCCTCAAATCAATGGTCAAGAAGATGCTCGATTCGAAGGATCCTAAAATAAGAATTGGGGCTCCTTTCAATGCCTTTGGGTTCTCAGTGGGAGTACGGTGCGCAATAGGAAGAAGTCGCGCCACTGTCAGAGCAGACGGGTGCGTTTTTCCCTGTGAGGCTGCTAAAGAGCTACAAGGTTCCTTTGACAACGACCTCCACACAAGAAGTCTAAGGGACATCTGGGAAAATTCCAGACTCTTTGAAGAGGCGAGGAACATTTCACACTTGATTGACAAAACGGTATGCAAAGAGTGCCGGAGTTTTGGAAAATGTGGGGGAGGATGCCTTGCACAGCGTTTTGTCAGAGGTAGCGAGGAGCGAAAAATCCTTGATCCCTACTGCCTGAAGGCGGGAGTGATCCCTAAGGATGTCTACACATAAGCCTATTGAAAATCAAAGTATAAGCGATGATAGTTTTATCCTCGATCACTTCAAGAACGAATGTACGAATAAGGAAATGGATTTCATTCGCGAATCTACTCGCGCCGGACTGCAGAAACTTCGCGATGTTGAGTTGAATTTCCAAGATGAAGATCTGATGCGCGGACTTTGGAAGAGTCTTATTGACGATGCCATAATCTTTCTAAAGAAACAGGACACTCGGGAGAAATATCATGATGACAGAACACTCGGCACGGACAATCTGCTCGAGTTTCTTAAGGAGTTCCAACGTTTTGAGCCGATACTGTTTGGTGCTGTCCCGAACTACCGAGAGCATATTGCGCACGCTTTCCGCGTTTTCATTCTAGGCCAAAGCCTAATCAAGAAGGCCATCGGCTTCGAGAACATCAAACTAAAAGAAGACATGTTCAAAATATCTCCACAAGAAAAAGAAGCAATTTGGTGCCTCTGTTCGCTAACCCATGATATCGGATACTCTTTAGAGGTAATACATTACATAAATCAGCGTGTCAGGAGCATGCTTCAGAAATTCGGCAACATACCCGTTCAAGAACTTGAGTATAGCTATTTTGCTCAATTCGGAAACATCAGCGAATTTGCTGTGAAGTTTCTCAGTTCGGATATCATCAAAATGAAGAAAGACGAATTCTACACACATCTACAAGCGAAATATTACATAAAATTCTTGAGTGCTTTGGGCAATTTCAATCATGGTGTGATAAGCAGTATCATACTGATGAAGGACCTAGTCTATTTCAAAGAATCGGATTACGGGTTAGATCAGTTCAAACCCTTAAAGATTGAAGATGCGCGTCAGTTCATGATCAGAAAGGAAATACTCCGTGCTATTTCATCACACAGCTGCGCAGACATATATTATCTGGGGATCAAGAACTTTCCGTTTTTGATGACTGTCTGTGATGAGATGCAAGAATGGGGGCGCCCCAGATTAGTCGACATAACGAAGAGGGGAGGAAGTAAGACCGAACTTACCATCAACAGATTTGATGACAAAATCGTGGACTACAAAGTTTCATTTTCGATCCAGCCGGAACCCAAGCCATCTGAAGGAGAAAAAACCAATATGCAAAAAGAGGTCGAAACATACTTCAGGAAGAAAGCCAACAAATGGCTCAATGTCTTGAGAAGCGCCGTAGGTGGTCAAGAGAGGGATCTGATACTGAATTTCACTGTGGAAGACAAAATATCCTCTATTACAAAGACGTATTCAATGAAGCACACGGACCCACAAAACATCAAAATAGATCCAAGCGACTTTAGCTTGAAAGAGTCTTCTCCTTAAGCAGCTTTTTCAATCGTCGAAAATCCTGACGGTAGCGGTCAACTGTATAGTTTCCTCGAACAACATAACCAGGATGATAAAGAGGAAGGACTGAGCCATAAGACTCGTGGGCACTCATGTGGCCACTTATCTGCCTCATGCACTTTCCAAGCCCAAGCAACTGGTCTGAGGCAAGCTTCCCCAGTGGAACGAGAATTCGCGGTTCTATAACCTCGAGCTCTGCCAGTAGATGTTCCCTGCAATTCTCTATCTCCTCTATTGAAGGATGACGATTTCTCCCACTTTCACTTCGAGGATTACATTTTACAACGTTGGAAATGTAGACGTCTCGGTGGGTCGATAATCCGATCATTCTCATCATTTCTTCCAGCAGCTTGCCTGATCGGTCTAGCGTAAAAGGAACGCCCGTTTTGTCCGCGCCTAGTCTTCCAGGCGCTTCGCCCACAAAAAAGACTGAAGGAGTTAACACTCCCACTCCCGGAACACGCCTCTGACCTGCGTTCATTGTTTCGCATTTCTTGCAGGTAAGGATTCTATTTCTGATATCTTCGATAGATAAGCGCATTTTTCTAGGAACCATCGGGGCAACTCCGCAGTTCTGTCTATCAACAGAATTAATGCTCGTACTAGCGCGCGCGCTAAGCACAACAGTAGCATGAGTGCTACGTAGTCGATTGGCCAAAAGTCCGCGCTCCATTCTCATGCGCAAAACGGACAAAACTCAGCATTTGGATGATTCTCATTCGCCCTAACATTCTCCTTGACAAGGTGCCAGAGAGTGCCTTCCAAGTGGTTCATTTCCTGTGCATTGGCGCAAGGCTCCATGTTATAGAGGTTGAACTTTTTGCTATGGCTCCTTAGTCTCTTTTCCGCCGTCTTGCTTTGTCCAACGTAGACATTCAAGTTCATGTTCTCTTTGAGATTGGCAAGAACATAGCAGGCTCGTTTGTGCTTGCCTGCCTCAGTTTTCAAGTTCTCAGACGATCTCAGTTGCAGCGGAGACAACATATCATAAGCTTTGTCTACAAGTCCCTTCATCTTGTGTGGCGCTTTTTCTCTGATTCTTTCGTATTCCCTTGAGTTTGCATAATCAAAGTTCTTGCTGATTGCTTTCAAGAATTCTTCAGCTACGTAAGTGTATGTTCCGTGGCCTCCGCCAAGGTTTGAAAGTTCACCCTTTCTTCTTGACCAACTCCTTACCGGATATCTCTTTGATATCGGTTTCAACAGGTCTTCGAAACTCATGTCGATAGCTGTGTTTAGTGTCAATATGCTTGGAAACAACGTGTTGAGGGCGCCTGCACCAAACGGAGCCACAAGAATATAGTCAGACAAATGTTCTTCTTCAAATGGCTTCGTCCACAGCTCCTTTACAGTATTCCAGTATTTCTTCAGGTATTTTGCTTTCATATCCATTGGAACTTGAGATATAGGGCTGTTTTCGCTGCACATATGCCTGAAACTATCAACGAAGCTACCTTCCTTGATAGGTCTCCATTCGCTAGAAGGATCGTTTGGCTGTTTGACCCTCTTATACCATGGGTTCTCCGGATCATTTTCAAGCTCAATAGCTATTTTCAGTGCTTCGAGTTTCCAGCTTTGCCATGGAATCACATTCTTGATCTCTTTTATAAGATTCATCATGAGTTTCTCCTGAGCATAGAAGAGAACCCTTAGCTGCAGGGAGGGGTCAACTTTCTTTTGCGTGCTGTTTATGACTAGAAACTGAGCAGCCTCTTGGTGTTCGTTTAAGCCGTATACTATCGTCGTCGGTACCTCGTAGTCTCTGTTCTTGTGCTCCTTCATACCATATACTCGATGCTGGCCATCAACAACAAATAACCTTGCATCATCGCCTACGATCAATTCCCCTTTGTTGAATTTGATGGGCTCAGTGTTGCTTTTTCTGGCACTTAGAACTATCGATGTTGGCATTATATGCAGGACAATCTTATACTTGCTCTCTAAGAAATTGAGTATTTTTCTCATTCTGTTCTTGTCCAACGTTCTCTGATAACCACTTTCGAGTCTAATGTCGGGGTTGTAGGTGTCAGGGACAAGTTGCTTGCTGTCGATCAACCCCCTAATTTGTCCGACGGTCAACTTGGTTAAGTACAATTTCATCTCTTTATCTTGGGATATCTCTACTGCTGGAAGCTGCAATCTCATAATATGTTGTCTCACGGTTCGGTGTATTTAATGCTTCCCGCAAAGCGCGCGCATTAACGATTTTAACAAACGACGTACTTCAAAATTAGCGTGCGCGCTGGGATCCTTTATCCACTCCAGCACAATCGCCCTTTCAGTGGCGATATCCGCTTCTTCTCTGATGCGACGGACAAGAGAGTTTCTAGCGCGCGCGCTTCAGTCAGACCGTCGTCCTGTGAAGAGTGCAGGAAATAACCTGTAGGAATGTCAGAAAAGATAGATATTCTCACAAACCACAATGAAAATCAACGGATAAGTTCAACCGGGAGCGATTACGCTAAGGAAGACAGTACAGTTCACAGTGGTAACTTCAATGCGAGTTTCGTCTATACCGCAGATCGTTGCTAGACTCTTCTTCAAAGAAAACCTGCTTCTTCAAAAAGCAGATTCCACAAAAGTAGCCTTCAATAATCAAGTCAGTCAAAGAATTTCACTCAATGCTTTTTGAGGCGTGCGAGAATTGGTGATCCTTCTAGATCTCTGTCTTTTGAGATATATGCAAGTTGTTCGAGAGTAATGTATTTCTTTGCGTACAATCTATCAACCAAGTTTAGCGCGCGCTAATGTGTTTTTACTAGTAAATTGGTGCTGAAATCCCTTCCCCGGCGCCATTTTACCAGTTATGGTTCCATTTCAAAAGAGATAACGTGACTTTGGAATTCCTGCGAAAAATGAAAAATAGGGTTCTTAAGACCAAGCGACACGTCTACGTTATGTGTCCTTTATCATCTTCTTCAGGTCTTCTTTGCTATGTTTCATCATTTCGGGATGATGATTCTTTGCGTGCAACATTGCGTGTTCTATTACGTCATTCTCTCCAAACGGTGTCTTCACAGACCATCCGCATTCAGGGCAGGTCATAATCTTCATTTTGCCTTTACTCACGATTTCACCTCCTCGCGGTTTATGCTGATTGAGCCGTCAAAATAGGATATTCGCTCGCTAGGGCGGCCGCCGCCCTTCTTCCTCATCTAAAGGCAAGTTCGACTGGCAGTCTATTAAGCCTATGTGATCGTGGCTCGACAGCAACAGAACGTGCGGCAATTGGCGGATGGATTCATCCGAACCGTGGCCTTCAGTTTGTTCTTACAATTTACCCTTTCCATGTTTTGAGGGGTATTTCCGTCGTTTCTTTGCAAGTCTCGAAAACCATGCATGTGAGAGTTTTCTCGATTCCCTTGACAAACCGTAGCTTGTCAATGACGAATTGCCCTATTGAGTCAACGCTTTCTGCTTTGAGTTTTATTAGGAGGTCCCAGTCGCCCGTGATTATGTGAACCTCTTGAACCTCAGGAAACCTGGAGATTTCCGCCGCTCTATCTCTCTGCGAAAAGGGTTTTTCCCCATTCCTCACCCCGTAAGTCACGGAGGCCAGAATGAAGGCCGTCGTCCTGCAATCAAGTTTCTTCGGATCCAAAACTGCCCTATACTCTTTTATGATCCCTAGCTTTTCCATGCGCTTTATCTTTGCGAAAACGGTGGTTATTGGTGAGTTTATTTTTCTGGCAATCTCCCTTGCGGTGAGTTTGCAGTCTCTTTGTATAAGAGTCAAGATTGCCGTGTCCTTCTCGTCAAGTCTCGCTTCCATAGCTGTAATTATTACATCTTCCACTATAATAAACTAGAGTTTTCTGAAAAAATTCCAACTTTTATTATAAAAAGTTTATTTTCCACTGCACGTACCTCTACACGTATTGACATTGGTCAATCTGGGAGTGTTCACAGGACGTGCTGAAATCAAAAGGTGATTGGATGAGTGAAAAACGTTTCAGGCCGCAGAAAAGTCTGACGATTGTTGAGTTGCCAAGGCCCTTGGAAGAATTGTCTGAAGACGAAATTCAAAGAAAACACTGCATCAGCACAATAATGACTCACAGTCTGAAGTGTCTCACTCAAGAGTTTACCGATAACGGTTTTGAATGGCTGCTACCAGTCATATTATCCCAGTCAACGGACCCGCTGTGGCCAGATTCATGTGCATCCATCGAGAAGCGCGTTGAGGTCGAAATCTATGGAAAAACAGTCAGGACGACCACAAGCATGATAGTTCACAAGATGGTTGCCTGCTCTTTAGCCGTTCCCAAGTTATTCATACTCTCTCCGAACGTGAGGATAGAAAAAAGTGAAAGAGCGGCCACAGGAATGCACGCCTACGAGTTCACCCAACTCGACTTCGAGGTTAGAAACACCACATCACAGGATATCAGAAACTTTGTTGAAAGAACAGTGCTGCGATTGATAGATGGCTTGAAAACGGACATGAAGGATGAGCTACTCTCTCTCAGAAAACAAGATGGGTTGAGAACGCCAAGAATCCCCTTCAAAGTCCACGATAAGGTAGAACTCGAAGAAGAGTATGGAAAAGAATGGGAACTTCAAATTCCATCTAAAACCGAAGATCCGGTCTGGGTGACTAACATTCCCCGGGAGTTCTACGATTTTGAGGATCTCAAGAGCGGCAGATGGGACAACTACGATCTGTACTTGCCAGGATACGGAGAGGTATTGTCTGGTGCAAGAAGAGAGTTCGAATACGCCAAGATTAGCGGAAAAATGGAGAGAGACGGCGTCAAAAAGGAAAACTATGCGTTGTTGCTAAAACTCGCAAAAGAGGGAAGACTGAAGTCCACAGCTGGCGCTGGAATAGGCATAGAAAGGCTCGTTAGCTGGATAGTTGGAGCCAAGCACATTGGAGAGACACAGGTTTTTCCCAAAATACCGGGAGTAATTCATGACTTATGAACAGCTGAAAGCAATCCAACCCCCGTGCACGGCATCATCACTGAATCGCGCCGCATGCGCATTAACACGCGCGCACTGGCTTTCATGGGAAGCTAAAGAATTTAAGACAGGTGACGGCTTGAGAATGAAAAGTCAACAAACCGTAAGTTCAGGAGAGGTAAAAGTGGCCGACGTCAAGGGCGTAAGGGCTACGAGAGAAGTAGCTTTGACAGCTGTTCTTTCTGCGCGCGCGGATTTAAGAGAAGGGATTCTTGTTGAAACTCAATAGGTTTGTGGGAATTATTTTGGTGAATGCTGAATCCAAGGTTCTTTTGCAGCTTAGGTGTAAGGATGAATTTCTATATCCAAATTGTTGGACCTTACCGGGTGGTAGGGTTGAAGAAGGGGAAAGCCTTGAACAGGCAATACTTAGGGAAGTGAAGGAAGAGTTGGGCTTGGACCTTCGTGACCACAATCTCTTCAAAACTATCGTTGAAAACGCGTCAGATGGAATCATTGAACGCCACATTTATTGTAGTGACATTTCTGAGAGAGTGGAAAACCTTGAACTCGGTGAAGGAACTGCCTTGAAGTATTCCTCTTCGAAAGAGATTCCAAGACTTGAAGTCGGTTTTGACCTCAAACCTGTCATTATTGATTTTCTGAAGATACATGCTCCCTAGAATCTCTAGTTGGAAGAATATCAGAAGTCAGATTTCATCAAGTTTCTGCTAAAGGTTTAGTTGCATTTCTAAATGCTTGAACAAAGGCGGTGGAAAGTCTCCTTGCTTCACAAGAGTGCGCGCGCGCAGACTTGAGCAATATCAAGCCTTTTGATTCTGCGGAAAAGTTATAGCTGAACAATGAACTCCTTATTGAAGGAGTCAAGGCACATTGTTTGTTTCATCTATGATTGTTGTACCAGAGCCAAACTGTGCTGAAAAGCCATTAATCAGCCCACAGCAATCTATCCGAATGATTGCTAAACGTTCACACTTGCGACTCAAAGATTTGAAAGTGCCGAGATGCATTTTACTTTCTTTGAGCGTTGGCGCAACCCAGCCTCTGATTAAAGAAACGAAAGCGAAAGAGGTCGCTTGGATTTACAGAGCTCGGCCTCTATATGTTGGAGACGCTTCTGGCATTCCGGTGGGAATAATATGGGCGGCACCAGGAGCACCATTGGCAGCCATGGTGATAGAAGACTTGATCGCCTGCGGCGCAAGACTGTTCATCGGAGTAGGACTGTTGGGCGCGATTCAGCCCAGCATAAATGTTGGAGATTATGTTGTTCCATCATCAGCGGTGAGAGATGAAGGAACCTCATACCACTACCTTCCAAAAAACGTTGGGGCTCTTTCGAACAAGGGAATTATTCGTGCCCTCAAGGATTCATGTGAAGAATTCAGAGTAGGATATTATGTAGGGCCCATTTGGACTACCGACGCGCCTTATCGTGAGACAAAATCAAAGATTGAATATTTTCAACGAAAGGGAGTTCTAGGAGTTGATACAGAATCCTCTGCAATTTTCTCTCTTGGCCTGTGCCGCAGGGTCAAAGTAGGATGCATGTTGGTAGCTTCGACTAACCTGACTCAGTCAAGAGCCGCCACCATTGGGTTCTATAACGAAAGGCTGGAAGACGCCATGCTCAGAGCTGTAAGGATTTGTGCAGAAGTCATCAGAGACCTTCAGTATACACGGTAAGAAAGCTTCTGAGCCTTTCTATCAAAACAGAATGGAAAAATGAATCAGATTTGGTAGCTTGAGAGCGCGCTAATGCTAGAGACTTCTTGACTTGGAGATTCACTGTCTCTTTGTCATTTCATCTATCTTTCTGTTTAGAGCCTCAGATAAATTAATGTTGAAAACCTCGGAAAGAACAAGCAAATCCAGCATTGCCTGAGCAATCTCTTCTTTCAAATTACTTTCCTCGTATTCTCTCATTGGGAGGTTTTTGTTTACCAGTTGCCGAGCTATTTCACCGATTTCTTCCGAGAGATGAAAGAACACAAGCTCGGGCGTTAGCTCAACACCCAGCTCCGCTACCCGTTCTTTCTGAAATCGGTAAACCCTCCTACTAACTTCAACGATATCCATGCCTGTCACTCTATTACAACAGAATATTTGTATTTTCTTGCTAAGCACTTCGCACCTTTTTTCCTAGTATCTCAAGAGTTTCTTAGTTTGATCTCCTCTTCTGTTGAGACTTTTCGTTTGCCCAATTGACTTGCTGCGCATCCCGACTTTTCCATGTAGTCTTAAATCTGTTGTAGATATTACAAATTTCTATATGGTGGGGAAGTTTAATGCAGTTTGGTGTGGTTCTTCATGTCACCGCCGCCTATGCTAGCTGGGATACGTTCTTGACAATTGCGAAAAAAGCTGAACAGCTTGGGTACGATTCTGTATGGGTTTCTGATCATTTCATTTCACCTAATGGCCGTCCCTATGGGCTTGAAGCTTGGACGATCTTGTCTGCACTAGCATCGTCAACGCATAAAATCAGGTTGGGAACCTACGTGCTCTGTAATCAATTTCGTCACCCGTCACTGCTTGCCAAGATGGCGGCGACTTTGGATAATGTTTCTGGAGGAAGACTCGATTTGGGTATTGGTGCTGGATGGCTTAGAGATGAACACCTAGCCTTTGGTTTCGGTTGGGATAAGCATTCAGCGAGAGTCGAACGGCTGAGAGAGGCTGTAGAAATGATAAGGAAACTCTGGACAGAAAATCACGTGTCTTATGAAGGAAAATACTTTCAACTAAAAGACGCCACTCTTGAGCCAAAACCGTTGCAAAAACCTCATCTCCCTATATGGATCGGTGGAAACTCTAACAGTATCAGAAAGGTCGTTGCCGATGCAGGTGATGGATGGATTCCTGTTCTGCCTACTCCAAGACAACTAGATGATGGTGTGCTCCAAATTAAAGAGCGGATGAGATACGTCGGAAGAGAACCAAAAAGGCTGCAAGTCGCTTACGGAGGAAGTGGTTGCGCCTTGATAGCAGAAAACGAGGAGAAGGTCAAGAAATTAGCAGAACCATTGATGCGTTCAATGGGAAAGCGCGAGAGTAGCTCTTGTCTCATTGGAACCCCCGACCAATGCATACAAAAAATAAAGCAATACCAAAAAGCCGGAGCCCAAAAAATCGTCGCAGGATTCTACGATTTCCCCTCTCTAAAAGGCTTGAAACTTTTCGCAAAATCGGTTATTCCTCACTTCAAAAAACAAAATGAAAGTGGATAGAGGCAGTGTGTCCACCTAATGTTGGGTTAAGAGATCTCGTACACTGGCTCTTCACGAATTCACCGCTTGAATCTATAATTGACCATCAATTTCTCTTTTCAATCTTTCGAAAAATTGCTTCATATACTCCAATCTCTCTTTGGCAATTTCTCTCGCTTTTTGAGTGTACAGTTTGTCCGGGATATGTCTGAATTTTGTTTCGAATTCGAGGTTTGAGGCGTGCTTTGAAGGATCCATGATTCTTCCGTCAGGTCTCCCGCCCGCAAGATTTTCTTTGATGTACTCATCTATTGGAATGTCCGAATAGATTTTCTGACCATTTTCTCCTCCAATCGTGAATGATCTTGCAATTCCTGTTGCTCCCAAAACATCCAATTTGTCAGCGTCTGACAGAATCTTTGCTTCTATTGTTTTTGGCAGATTTCCTCCCCTGAATCTATGAGCAGCGATGCAATGTTTGACTTTCTCTATCTTTCCGTCTGGATAACCTAGCTCTCTTAGGATTTTGTCACTCATCTCCGCACCGAGAACGGCATGATCGACATTCAGCACGTGGGAGTGTCCGTCTTTGTCTTCTCTAGTCCTTGCGATGTCATGAAGCAAGGCAGCGGTTTTCAAGGCATCCATATCAACACCCTGTTCATAGCTCGCCAATTGAAGGCACAGGTTGTAAACTCTCATCACATGATTAATATCGTGAGCAGGACTTGCTCCTTCCATTTCCTTCCCAACGATCGTCTTCAACTGGCGATATTTCTCTTCCATAGTTGATCATGTAAAGAACTCAACTCTTAAACTTAAGTGAAATAAGCAAAAAGTCAATGATGCAACAAGCGGGCTGATTTCTCGATGCGCAATAACATTTTCCCCGCCCTCGCAAAAGCTCTTTAGCGTAGACTCTAGAATAGAGAAGAGTGACGGAAAATGAGAATCGATGATTACCTGTCTAAATTCAGTGAGTTAAAGACCTTGTATGAATTGGCCAAGCAAGACTTCTCGACAAAAGGGCTGATCCACCATGACTGGCACCACGTGCTTCGAGACCTTGCAAGAGCAGTCATGATAGGGACGACTGAAAAAGCAGAAATGAAAATTGTTCTGGCAAGCGTCTTGCTTCACGACATTGGCAGATTGTATCCGGAACTAGGATGCGACCATTACGAGGCAGGAGCAAAGAAAGCTCCGGAATTTCTTGGGAAAGCCGGTTTCAAGGATGAAGAGATATGCAGAATAGCACATTGCATACGGGCTCACGGTCCTCGAGGAACAGAGGAACCCAAGACTCTAGAGGCGAGAGTGGTATACGATGTGGATGTCCTTTCATGCTCGACAGGCTATGCGGGAGTTGCAAGAGTGTTTGACTACTTCATGAGGGAAGAAAAAATGGGCGTAAAAGAAATGATGGAAATTCCAAGCGGCAGGAAAGGCCCTAGACGAAATT
>Ga0315279_10000459_pt1 | contig 81413 bp, 62 predicted proteins | sample YL17G06_20_MG_FD_203694 | JGI IMG/M metagenome (GOLD analysis project Ga0315279, IMG submission 203694) | Sediment microbial communities from Yellowstone Lake, YNP, Wyoming, USA - YL17G06_20 | ecosystem: Environmental > Aquatic > Freshwater > Lake > Sediment | place: USA: Wyoming | collected...
AAGTTAACCTTCATGAGTACGATATATTGCCAAAGTGGAACTACACCATTGCGCCCAATCTCTGACCGGAAGTAATGTTCAAAGGGACTCCCGCCAAATGTGAAGTTATTTTTGCGCGGGCCCTTAGCCGCACTCGCCTCACTGTTACGTGCGGTACCTCATCCTGGGAATAATGACCTTTCCGATGCCGCGATAACTTATTATGAGAACAATAAATGGGACTTGGACCAATTATGCGACAGTCTCTTATCACGCGTAATCGAATATTCAGACGAGCAAGATCTGATAGACGCGCTCATAGGACTTGACGGCGTGCGCAGGGCTTTGCACACGTCAATCATTGCTCATAAGCAGGTTCTAACAGGCGGGGTTTTCGTACACCTGGCGGAACTGGTCGATGCGGGCGGTAACGTTTATCGATCACTCCTGGATCATTGGAGGCTAACCCTGTAAACTTAAATCTCGCTGATCGGCGCTCCAATCCTCCTGTGAGTTAAGCACACATTCCTGTACACAGCGGGGCATCGTTACATGGGTTCTCATCGCGACTCAACTCCGTCGGCCTGCAGACGAGGTTTCGGGCATCTGGCCCGGGATGACGTATGATCTCTAACATTCAAGAGGCTGAGGGGCTGATAGTCTGTAGAGCTTGTGACAGTACCAGTAGTTTACCAGTTCGAGTGCTATCAGATAAACCAAGGTGGCGACAGGAATAGCAAGTATGCTTCGCCATCCCAAAGTGTTATCAGCATGCAGATAATGGGTGCTTGTGGAGCAAACCAGAATCAACGAACATATGAAACCGTAGAGTTGAACACGGTATATTTCCGGGGCAATGTTAAACAAAAGCTGTTTGATAAGCTGTTTGACAAAATGACACAAATGCGCCCCTTTGGATCTTTTTTCATTTTTGGGGTTCCATAACCATTTATTAGGCGAAGATGGCCCCCAATGCGGTGCAAACTTTAAAAGTTCGAGAGCCTCCTGCAAACGCTCGACAACAAGTTGGAGCGATCGATAGTGAAACGAGTTGACAAGGACAAAAAACGCTCCCCAAGCCAGTATGAACTCTACACAGACGGTCCCCGACACAAAGATTTGTTTTTGTTGAGAGCTTCGAACATCGCTGTGTTTTAGCAGGATATAACCATAACCACCTATCGCTGGCAGGAGAAAGCCCAGAAGTTTCAGGATGTCCTGTTCGCGTTGACGCGAGTGTTCTAATAGCAGGCGATAGTATTCAGCTTTTTCATCCATTCATGCTCTCCTCATGCGAGTGTTTGCGCAATCGGCTGCTTTCGGGTTGCGAACCGGATCCAGTTCTTGGCCTGGACAAGGGTCGTCATTTATCTAATTCGCTTTGTGATAGCGGGAGTAGAATACCACTGATGTGAGTGGAAACTGGCCGGAATCGTCGCAGGGACCGGGCGAAATCAGTAACATTTTGTGTTCCGAGGCCTCCCTCGTGGGGGCATGGATTGAAACACATTGTGTCACAAAAGCTTGGCTGTGTCTGCGGGTTGCACCTATCCCAGCCGGCGCTGCGCGATCTCGATGTACTCCGGCTTGAGCTCAATTCCGATGAAGCGGCGGCCTAATTGCAGGGCGACCAACGCTGTTGTGCCGCTACCCATAAATGGATCGAGAACGATTCCCGGCTCATATCCCGCCCAACAATCACAGCTTACCCAGCGCTCGTTTGCCCGATGGTTTGCCTCTCCGTCTGCGGCGACCTTATGAGAATTTCCCTGATCGCGGGATGCGGTGGTAAGGGCGCGAGATCCATCACCGCCGGCTCCAAGGATCCTTTCCGTTGGCCTGCCGCACTTGCTGCAGACCAGCTCCGGACATCCGGCCAGGATCGGGGTCTTGATCAGCTCCGGAGGGTAGACGGCAAAGTGGGCTTCGCCAAAGGGCTTGGTTGGTATTCGCCAAACAGATCGCTTGCTGCGTCCCAAGGGATGCAGCAACATCGGCCTATGCTGCCCTCTCATTCCCTGACCAAACCCTTTTAGCAATCTGTCTGAGTTGTCACGCCAACCTTGCTTTTTCCTTTTGTTGAAATACCAGTCCTGATAAGAGCCTTTTCCGTTGTAGCCATATTCCCTGGCCCGCCGGATTCCTGCCAGTCGCTGATCTTTGCCGTACGGCTCGAATTGCCTCTCGAAAAAGTACTTCTTGCTCTTGGCAAAAAAGAAGATCTTTTCAAAGTCCACAAGGAACCGATCCTTAACCGGCGATGGCAGTCCATTCGGTTTCCACCAGATCAGCTCATTCCGCAAGATCCAGCCCCGATTCGTCATTTCAATCGCAAATCGATTTGGGATTTGACAAAGACATTTCGCAGGTAGGCCATCAACTCTGCGAGCACCCGGGCCCTTGTTTTGGTTCCCCACTCTTGTGCGCAGGCCTGTTTTCTCGCCATTATCATTGCTCCCGTTGTGACTGTCGGCATAGGAGTCACCAAGATTGACCCAGATAGTGCCGGTCTCCTTCAGCACGCGCTTCACTTCATCAAAAATGTCGCAAAGGTGATCCACGTACTGGTAAAAATAAGGCTCCAGGCCAAGCTCGCCCTTCCAGCCGTCGTTCCACGTCTGCGGCGGGATCTCATATGTCCGCAGGCGCCAGTAAGGCGGAGAGGTCACAGCCATGTCCACGCACTCATCAGGCAGAGTCTTTAGGACCTCAAGCGCATTTCCCTGGACTATCTCGTTGACAGGAATCTTTAGATTGATTCGCATTCAGTGCTCCACTCCTAACTTGCAACCATTTCGCGTTTCCAGCTGTTGCGCGGAATCATCGGTCCCACGACTCAAGCTGATCCGCCGGTAGTTCCAAGCCCTCACCCGTGCCATAAGACACGAATCGACAGCGTAAACAGCCATTCCTCCTATTGCCTGGAGTATGTCAGCGATTGCCGGAGTTCCCGGACAAGGGTGCCTGTCGTCATTGACCGCATCTGGAAACAGGCAGCCAATGCAAGGGCCGGTCTTTTCCTGGACAAAGACGTAACCGCAGTCCCCATCAGCACTCACCGCGGTAAAAATCACCGGGATTCCTTTTGTCCGAAAATGGCGGCTGGCAGCAATGCGCGCCGGATTGTTGTCCACGCCGCAAACCGCCACATTGCAGCTAAGGTCAATTCCCCGCTCTATTGCGTCTTCCAGCCGAAGTGCGTGGCCCGAGATCTCTGTCGCAACGATGCATTCGGTCTGGAGATTCTCCGCCAGGGCCAAAGCCTTGTTTCTGCCGAGGTCCTTAGAATAAAACCGTTGACGATTCAGGTTGCTGACCTCAACCACGTCGTCGTCGAGCAGGACCAGCGCTCCAATCCCCTTCCAAACCAGGGTTGGGGCGACGTAGCTGATCAGTCCACCCGCTCCGATGCACACTACCCTGCTCCCCGAAAAAATGGTCTGATTAAATCCGGGGATCTTCTTTTGACGATCCTCGGCACCGGGGATCGCCTTCCCTCTAAGCCTGATTGATATTTGTGAGACGGAAGATATTGTCGCCATGCTTTTCGACTCCATTGCCGTAGATCTCAATTTCAGGCGCTTTGTCCATTCGAAAGAACCGGACGTAACCGTCCCTGCTGAAAATGGCCGCCACCGCAACATGGCCACCATCCTCAAGACGCTTTTGAAAGTCCTCATCTATGCCCGAAGGGCGAGTGGCATCCGGCCCCTTTCCCGGATGACTGTGAAAGCAGCCGAGCAATCGATGTCCGAATTGCTCCAGCTTGATAAGCAGCTTATGAGTGGATGTTGGCTGGCCCACAACGGCGATGGCCGTTCGCTTCAGGTGTTGGAATTCTGTCTTCTGATCCAGCACGTAGACATCGTTGATGAGAGTCCCAGTGACGAAAAAGAACTCCTCATCAGAATCCGCGGTGAGGTCCTTGAAGCATTCATGCAAGAAAAGGGAGCTGATGGCATAACGATGATCCCCGGCTGATGCAGCTAGAATCTTCTCTCTTTCAATTCGGTTGATGGTGTCCAGGAACTCCTTGGTCCGACAAATCCGCTCATAGATGCGACCCAGGCGGCCGCTCCGGCGCTCCGTCTTGGCCGCTTCCTCGAAGGCTCCGAGCAGCCGCTCTCGCCTTTCGATCAGGAGCTCGCGCTTCTGCTCCAGATAGGTTTTCTTTTGAGTCAAAACAGCGTGTTCTTCCATTCTTCTCTCCTTGGTCAGGCCTCAAAGGCCTCCGTAATCAATCGTTCAATCGTGAGAATTCCGGAGCTCATATCTGCCGGCCTTCTCCCCATGTGAACGTGGTACCAGTTGTCACCTCGATGCTGAAAGCAGGTCCAGTGATTGTGACCCTTCAATTCCCCAGGCGGGTCCAAGATGAAAAACTGATAGGAATTGCTTCCTTGCTGCTCGATCCTGGCAAGGCTGGCGGCGTAAGCATCGAGGAAGTTGAACAAGTGTTTTCAAATCGTCCGCGCATCCAGCGAATCGAGAGGGGGCGTGTGAGAGGAGAGGACCTCTATCGAATCCTTGGTAGGACTGACAGTGGATGCTATTTAGCTGCATTCTTTATTTACAAAGAAGGAGGCAAGGCGCTTATCGTATCAGCACGCGAAATGAGTGAGCGCGAGAAAAAAAACTATGGCAACTTCAAGGCATAAGGCAAAGCTAAAGACGAGAGACCCTTTGCCAAAGCACTTCGGAAGTCTCGAAGAAGCAGGGCTGTTCTGGGACACGCACGATAGCGCTGACTATGAGAACGATATGGTGGAGACCGAGTGCGAGGTAAATATCAAGCGGCGGACCTTCCTGGTTCCGCTTGATGGTGACCTCTACCGGAGGGTCCGATCAATCGCTCGGAAGAAGGGGGTTTCCACGGAAACGCTCCTGAACATGTGGATTCAGGAAAAGGCATCCTGATTTCTCCATTGGGCTCGGAAGCTGAGCATCCTACCAGCGAGATCTTCCGTACTCTTTTTGATGTCGAGCGCCGGCATCTCGTGGTGCGATGACCCTGTCATTGTGAATATGCGAGGCAATGAGATCCTCCGCGGCTTAATTCGTGAACAGAAGCTAATGGAATGTCTGAAGATCGAGCTGAGAGGCCGACCCCTTCTTCAGTCAAGGTTGTGCTGAATCAAGAGAGTCACGCACGCTTCTAGTCAGCGTCTCTAGCGTGAAGGGTTTTTGGAGAAAAGCAAATTGTCCATTTGACTCATCCTGATGAATGAGCGCGTCGTTGGTATAGCCTGACATGAAGAGGATCTTTATCGCTGGGCGCAACTTGATTATGCAGCGAGACAAGTCGCGACCACTTTGTCCCGGCAAGACTATGTCGGTTAAGAGGAGGCGTATTGGAATGCTATCATCAGAGCAGAGTTGCATCGCCTCCTCGGGAGTCCCTGCGGGAAGCACTGTGTAGCCGCATCGTTTGAGCAGCGTGCAAGCCAGCTCACGAACGGCTTCATCATCCTCTACCAGCAGGATGGATTCCGTTCCTTTAAGCACCCGACCCGCGTGTTCTTCCGATGGCGATTGCTCGGCTGCCTCCTCAACGCGTGGGAAATAGATCCTAAACGTCGTACCTTTCCCGGGCTCACTGTAAATCCAGATGTCTCCGCCACTTTGCTTAACTATCCCGTAAACCGTGGATAGTCCCAAGCCGGTTCCCTTGCCGAGTTCCTTGGTGGTAAAGAACGGCTCGAACACTCGCGCCTGCAGGGCTGGTGACATTCCACACCCTGTGTCGGTCACCGCCATCATTACATAGTTACCAGGCTCCACCCCGATGTGTCGGCGAACGCAGGCTTCATCCAGGAAGGCTGCGGCAGTCTCGATGATCAGTTTTCCTCCTTGGGGCATTGCATCCCGGGCATTCACTGCCAGGTTCATGAGAACCTGTTGGATCTGTCCTGGATCAGCCCTGATTCGGGCTAAATCAGGCGCGAGCCGCGCAATGATGCTTATATCCTCTCCGATGATGCGGCGCAGCATCTTCTCCAAACCTGTGATTACTGCGTTGAGGTCCAAAATCCTGGGCTGGAGAACCTGCTTTCGGCTGAAGGCGAGTAGTTGGTGCGTGAGCGAAGCTGCCCGCCCCACCGCTTCCTTAATCCTCTCAATGTCTGCGCTGGACTGGTGCGCATCACCGAGCTGGTCCTGGACCATCTGGCTGTAGCCGTGGATCGCCGTCAAAATGTTATTGAAGTCATGGGCGATGCCACCGGCGAGGAGACCTACTGACTCAAGCTTCTGAGCATTGAGCAGCTCGAGCTCCATCCTCATGCGCTCGGTGATGTCCACCATGAGGCCCCGTACCTTCGCGATCTTGTTATTGTCACCGAATATCCGGACCAGATTGCGCAACCATACGGTCTTTCCGTCGGCCGCCATTGCCCTGAATTCGAACACCTGGTCTCGTCGTTCTGCTATTGCCTTGGCCCAGCACCCTGCAACTTTCTCGCTGTCGTCTGGATGAACAAGGTTTATGTAAAAGTCAGGGTTATTGAGCCAGCGATCCACGGGATATCCAAGGATTGTCTCTGCCCGCTGGCTGACAAAGGTGAACTCCCGGGTGTCGGGATTGGCCTCCCAAACAATGGCATCGATGCCATGGACTAGCTCTCGATAGCGTTCCTCGGAATCCGCTAACCTTCTTCTCGCCACCTCCAATTGCTGCTGCGTCCTGAAAGCTGAAATAGCCCTTCCGGCAATGGAGGGAAGCAGTTCCAGGTAACCCGATTCTTTGATGACGTAATCGTACGCGCCTTCCTTGAGTGCCCGCACAGCAACCTTCTCATCTCCCAAGCCGGTCACAATAACCACCGGAACATTCACGCCGCGCTCGTTGAGGGTGTGCAAAAATTCCAATCCGTCCATCCCAGGCATCCGGTAATCGGCAACAACGAGATCAAAGGTTTGCTGCTCAAGGGCTGCAAAACCCTCGACCGCATTCCCGACAACGACCACGCGGCTTTGGTCTCCTAGGACTTGCAGGGCCCGGCGCTCGAGCAACTGGTGATCAGGGTTGTCTTCGATGAGCAAGATCGCACAACCCTGAACCTCAGGAGCGGGGCTTTTCACTTCCCTTATGGATTGCGCCGGACTGCACATTTTCTCGATTCCTATTAGGCGGATAGCTTATTGACCAGGATCCAGTAAAGCTCCACTTCCCTTACTTTTTTGACGAACTCAGAAAATTGCATTGGTTTGGAAACATAGGAGTTCGCGCCGTGGAGATACCCTTTTGCGATATCCACTTCTTGGTCGGAGCTGGTGAGAATGATCACGGGGATGGACTTCAGAGAGGGGTCTCGCTTGATTCGCGACAGGACTTCAAAACCGTCCAGTTTAGGGAGCTTTATGTCCAGGAGAATGAGCCCGGGCCGAGGCGCCTTGCCTGCATCGCAATACTGACCCTGGTGCAAGAGATAGTCCATCGCCTCCTGTCCGTCCTTAGCAACGCAAATCTCATTGGCAACGTTGTTGCCCTCTAAACCGCGCTTGATGATGAGTACGTGATCGGGATTGTCTTCGACCAAAAGGATAACAATAGGTTTCATCTCCAATGCTCCCAACAACAGAATCCAACTCTATAAGAGATCTCTCATTGCTTTTGCGCCGATTCTTTGGGCAACCTGAAGCAAAAAGTGCTGCCACTACCGGGCCCCTCTGATTCAACCCATACATTCCCCCCGTGGGAGATGACGATTCTCTTAACGATAGCAAGCCCCACGCCCGTGCTTTCGCTGTCCGCATAGTTGCCGTCGACACGGTAGAAGATATCGAAAATCCTCTCATGGTGCTCTCTGGCAACGCCAATTCCATTATCCCGCACGAAAACTGTGTGGTAACTTCCTTCGCCACTTTCATCCCGGGAGCCCACTTCGATCATGGGGGGAACATTGGGTTGCGAGTAATGGAGGGCATTCGCGATCAGGTTAATCATCACTTGCTTGAGCCGGTCTCGCTCACCGATAAGGATAGGTAGATCGTCGGCAATCTTGACGCTCGCCTTCTTCAGCTCAATCTGCCCTTGCAGGTCATTTACGGCTTCGCGAGTGAGTTCGGCAATGTTGATGGAGAGGTGCGGCTCCTTGAGCCTTCCGATCCGCGATAAGTTGAGCAGTTCGTTAATGAGGCGCTGCATGTGATCTGTGTTGGCGTGAATGCGCTCCAGGTAAAACGTCGCATCTGCGCTTGCTTGTTTGCCTAGATCAAGTTCAAGCAGGCTCGCCAATCCTTGTAAGGAGACCACGGGCGCTTTCAGGTCGTGAGAAATCGTGTAGATGAACGATTCCAGTTCTTCCGTTTTTTGCGCCAGCTCACGCGTCCGAGCCTCCACCATTCTCTCTAATCGCTCCTCTTTGCGTCTGGCGCGGAGATTCTGAACCTGATACCCACCATATAGGGTGGCGATAACCAAGCTGCCTGTGAGCATCCAAAACCACCAGCTCAGCCAAAATGGCACCTGGATATGAAAGCTGAATTGAACCGGTACAGACCAGGGGCCTTGGTATTTTCTTGCTCGGACTTCCAGCGCGTACGCGCGGGAGGGCAAGTTGGTGATCCGAACCTCACGCCCTTGCATAGGCAGCCAGTCCTGGCTCAATCCCGCTAATCGGTATTGGAGACTCAGCTGCTTTTCATTGATGAATGAAAGGGCGGCAACGCGGACAAACAACTCGTTCATTCCATAGTTAACGCTGGGAGAATCATCCTGAGAGAATGACTGCTTCCCTAGACGGATTTCGGTCAGTTCGACTTTCGGGGCAGCACCGCTGGAAGGGTCAAAGCGCGGGTCGTAATGACTAAGACCTCCCAGAGTGCCAAACCAAAGGGTTCCATCACGGTCGGCAAAAAAACCGCCGGCATTGGACTCGTCGTTGGCATATCCCTCTTCCGTGCCGAAGTGCGTGAAAACCTGCCCGTCGAACCGATCCACGCCGCGGGCCGTCCCGATCCAGAGGTTGCCTTTCTGATCCACTCCCAACGAGTACACTGCGTCGTTGGAAAGCCCATCGGAGCTCGTGTAGTGAACGAAATGGGCACCATCAAAGCTGGTGACGCCATTGGATGAATGGTAGCCGAACCAGATCTTCCCCTTTGGATCTTTGCACAAAAAGTAGGGCTGATTGCCAGCCAAGCCATCTTTGGTCGTATATGTCCGCCAGCTTTGCCCGTCCCATCGCGAGAGCCCATTGTCCCCCGAAGCCCACAACCAGCCGCGCCCGTCGAGGAGGAGCCGGGCATCGGAGAATGACTGGCCGCCGATAGACACGGGTTCGAACCGCCCATCCACTCGCCTGTAAAGCGAGCCTAGCATCCCTGCGCACCAGATCGTGCCTGCTTGATCCTCAACTGTTGACAGAACCCTGTCCCCGGGAGCCTGCGGAACCTGGATGAAGCGAGTGCCGTCAAAAATGTCCAGCCCAGCTCGTGTGCCGATCCACAGCTTTCCCTCGCGATCCTGCAACAGAGAGTCGATCCCATTGTCAGCCAAGCCGTCGGCCACCGTAAAATTCCGCCATCTCTGCCCATCAAATCGGCTCAGCCCGCCTGTGGTACCAACCCACAGGATTCCTTCCCGGTCCCTGAGAATTGGTCGTGTGGAGTCAGAACCCAGCCCGTCAGACTTGTCATAATTTGTAAATGCGCGACCCTGAAACTTGTAAAGCCCTCCGTAGACTCCGACCCAAAGAATACCCTCACGATCTTCGAACAGCGACCTGATGTCGCTGTAGTTCACGCCGTTGCCGGCATTGAGAAAGGTGAACTCCCCGTCGCGGACAACACCCAAACCGTGGGGAGTACCTAACCACGTATTGCCGTGTCGATCGACGCACAGGGCGACGATTGGTCCACGATCAAGTCCGCTGGACCGCGTGTAGACTCCCACGAGGCGATCTGCTCGGTAAAGCCTCAGGGAATCGTCCAATCCCAGCCAAAGCTGCTGCTTTGCATCCTCGCTTAGGCTCCGGATATTCCTTCCCCGCAGTGCCAGGGGATCAAAAAGCGTAAACCGTTCTCCTTCTAGACAGGCAAGACCATTCGTCGTAGCTGCCCACAGTCGACCTTTGTGATCGACAAGAACGGCATTGGCGTTGACAGCAGGGAGGCCGTCAGCCATCGTAAAAACATGCCACCGCCGGCCATCAAATTGACAGACCCCCTTTGACGTCGCACACCAGACAGAGCCGTCCTGTCCTATTGCCAGGGAAACTATCCGGTTGTCTGCCAGTCCGTCTGCAACTCCGTAGTTGATGAACTTTCTCCCATTCCATGAACTGACTCCGCTGAGAGTTGCTAGCCAGATCCGGCCGCTGGAATCCTCGGCAATAGCGCTGATCCAGTCACTTGCTAGTCCATGCCGGACGCTATAAATCATCATCGAGGAGCCGTCATAACGGTTGAGGCCAGCCTGGGTCCCTATCCACAGATACCCCTTGCGGTCCTGATGGATGGCTTGGACGACGGCTTGTGACAGGCCATCTGCTGCGGTGTAGAGGCGGAAGTAGTAATGCTTAGCACTGGCTTCGGGCACAGGCAGAACCAGCAGCAAACAGATCACCCCTAATATGCGCAGTCCAATCGGACACTGTTGCCGCATTAGCGACCTCGCCTTCCGATCACTTGAGTGACCGACAACCCCAAATGACTGATTACAAACCCGGGTGCGTGGACAGTGGCGGGATTCGGATGACCTCCATTGGGAAGACGTACGCCTCACACAGAGATCTACTTCGATCCCGCTTATTTCGTATCGGCATCCCGATTGAATTCGTTTAGGAAGCGCAACGCCTTGGCACCTGCAAGGCAGCCGATTTCCCTCTGGTGGAGTCCAGCCCTTCAGCGCTAAGAGAGTTACCCGGGTCTGCTATTCTGTGGACTGTTGAGCAGGTTTGGATTCGTTCATCGCGGCACAATGGACAGGGCCCGGCGGAACGGTCACCGGCGTGGATCTCAGCGGAGCGATGTCCGCTCGCACCCGATGCTGCCAAACCCGGCATCGGGAACGCACTCTTCTGCCGGGCAGATGCTGAGAAACTCCCGCTGGCAGATGGTTCAATCGCTGTCGCACTGGCCAATGCTATCTTCAGCTTAAACCAAGCGCGAGAGATGATATTTCGCCACCTTGCGTAAGCGGTGGGTAAGAGTGGCGCTGTGTATGCCGCTGAGTTGATTGTCTCAAACCCGCTTCCACTGGAACGGCAAAACGAAGCCAACTTGCTTGCGTGAATCGTCGGCGCGAAGGGAGTCGGAGCTCTGTGGTTCGCCAAAACTCCGACCGCATTGAAAACATTGACTTTCCGGTGTCGGCCTCCACCAACTGGGCAACCAGGATCAATCGATGGCCGTAATCCCCTGCCCTGCGGAAAACTGCGTTAAACGCCTTGCGGGTAGGTGACGCATCTGTCAAAAAAGGCAGGCACGCTGTAGATGATTTTGTAGCTGTTGGGATCCCAGAGGATCAACAAGCTTCAACAAGTTTCAACAAGCTCGCCGTAGCCCCTTTAACCGTAAGTAATTGAAAACAGGACAATTCGTTCGGGCAGGCCGTTCTGCCTTGGGCCCAGGCCCTTCACTTCTGTAATCTATTGATAATAAACATCTTACAAGTGGCGCGCCTGCTGCAAATGCAAACGATCCCCTGTTATTTATTGATAAACAATGAATTATAGGTGGCACTCCTGTGAGGGCTTGGTTGTTGAAATTTGTAGAAACTTTCGGATTTCTCCTGCTGCAGGTTGTCCCTCTTTGTGTAGTTGGTGGTACACTCAGATCTCAACAAGTGTCAACAACTCCCACCAAGTGCAAGATCGAACGGCAACACCTCTGCGCTGCATACGCAGGCGCCTCCCTGCGTTAAGCGGGGTGCTAGTAGTCCAGGTAGCAGGCAATCTGCAGCCGCCCTGAGGACTCATTCACGACGACGACGTGATCCAAGCATCGCGAGAAATCGAGCCAATCAGCTGTTCGACGTGCGGTATCTGCCAGGGAGATTAGCGAGTTGTGCGTACTTCCGTGATCTACACGTTGGCCGCCTGCCGAAAGCGCTGCCATAGATCCGAGCACGATCAGAGCAGGCACCGCGGAGCCATTTCCCAAGAGAATGCCTGAACGAGCTACTTTGCCATCCACTTGGCTGTCGGATGCTCCGTTACATGAATGTGCAGAACCGAGGTAAGAATGTTGCCGCTACGCGGAGCTTCTTGAACGAGCGCTTTCTGCACCACTGCCCGTTAATCCAGGTTCGTTTCCCTCCCCTGCGGACGCCGCGCTCCGCAGCTTGTAGTACGACAGCTTTCCGCTTGACACAAATGACCTGAGGAACATAAAAAAAGAACGGCGCGCGTTGTTGTATTCACATTCGTTTCTAGGATGTCAAACAACTCGTCCCAGACTCGATTCGGCCGGGAGGGAGAAATGCCCTGCAAAGGTATTTGCCGACCCACCTTTGGCGATCTCGTCTCCGTCCTGTTCATTTTCCTGGGGATGGTCTGCAGTACCTCGCTTGCTCTTGCGGATGTCATCGTCGTCACGTCCTCAAGCGATGTTGTAAACGGCGACGCTTCGACTCCTGCTGCCCTTGCCAAGAACCCTGGACCCGACGGCATTTCCCTTCGGGAAGCCATGATGGCGGCCAATAATGTCTCCGTTGCAAGGGCGCACAGAATTGAATTCGACACATCCTTGAAAGGAACGATAATCACGCTAGCTCAGAGCCTCCCTTGGCTGCTAAGGGGGCAAGTCACCATAACCGGCGACATAGACGGCGACGGCGCGCCGGACATCACCCTTGACGGCGGCGGGTTCACCATCGCCGCATCCGACATTACGATCAGCGGGTTTAATATTGTGAATCTTCATGACATCGGAATCAGGATCGGCACCGGTTATAAGGGCTCTTCCCCAAAGGTGATCGAGCGCGTGACATTGCGCGGAAATGTTATCGTGGGTGGGTCCTATGCGGGGATCACGGTGGGCAACCTGGATTCCAATTGCATCATCAAAAAAGTCGAAATCTCCAGAAACACCTTGCGGGATGGCGCGGGCAGGCAATTCGCCATCGGCATTGGTGCAGCTACCGGCTACATGAGCACCAATAATCGAATCGTCGATCTAACGTTTACGGAAAACAACATAGAACTGCAGCCAGGAAAGATAGGTTTGTTTGCCAGTGGAGGAACTGGAGAAGGCGACACAAACAACGCGATTTGTGGTTTGGTTGTATCAAACAACACTGTTTCCGGGCCCAACTCGAATCCGTTTCTAATCAGTGGAGGAGGAGCGGCAGGCTCCCAGAACAACCGCGTGGACGGTGTCCTTTTCAGCGGGAATGTCGTCAATGGTGGTGCTGTAGCCCTGGAAATAGTCGGAGGTGGGAGCGGGAGTGGATCCACTGGACAATCTTTGCCATCCGGAGTTTCCACGGACTCCCGCGACAACACCGTCACTAACGTGAGAATCGTCGGCAACATGCTGTCGGGAGGTGGATTCCAGCTTTCGGCAGGATACGGGATTTTAGCACAGGGTGCTCAGGGATACCGTTCCTTCGAACACAGCATCACCAATGTTACGATCGAATGGAACAGAATCTCAAACGGCAGCGCAAACGGCATATTTTTGATTCCCGGATCAGACGGTGGCCAAAACGATTTGATCCAGGGAATAACAATTCGGAACAACCTTATTGCCAACAGCAGTGGCTGCGGAATTTCCTGTGGTGGCGGTCTTAACAAAAGTTCCAACAACTACCTCAGAGACGTCGATGCCATAAACAACACGATCGTTAGAAACGCAGTGAACCAGAGTTGGGCACGCGGCATATACCTGGATGCCAACAACGGAAGCAGCGGCAACATTATCTCCGGCGTAAGAATCGTTAACACGATTCTCTGGGGCAACGGTGGGGGAGACTCCATAGGCGGCGCTAATTCTCCGGAATCGGTTCGCTTCTCGATACTTAACGATTCCAGGTTTCGAAGCGGCAACGGAAATTTCTATGCCTCGCCTCAATTCGTCGATTCCTCTGGCATGAACAACCCTCGCCTGCTTAGGACTTCTCCTGCCATCGATGCAGGGGACTCTGGAGTGGCAGGTGTTGAGGAAACCGACCTTGACGGCAATCCACGTGTCGTGGATGGTAATGGGGATGGCCAGGCTAGAATCGATATAGGAGCCTGTGAATATGTTGGCGAGGCCAGTGTAAGCCCCGATCTAAAACTCACCATGATCCATTCGGGAAGTTTCGCCATAGCCACGGAAGGAAATTACTTGCTGACCATATTCAATGCAGGGTCAGCCGCCACCACGGGCCCGATCTCGCTGACAGATACGCTGCCGACAGGGCTCAGTTATATCTCAGGGAGCGGCGCCGGATGGACCTGCGCCGCAAATAGTCAGTCGGTCACCTGCACGCGCACCGCGGCGCTGACAGTACACGCATACAGCAGTGTGACATTGACGGTGGGCGTAAGTGCGGAGGCCGCACCCGGAGTGACCAATACGGCAGTCGTCACAACTGCAGGGGATGCCAATCCCGACAACGACCAGGCGGCTGAATCCACCGATGTCAAGATGGTTTTCTATTTCCCTCAGGTCGCAGACGGTCTGACAGGTTCTGGGAGATTTCAGACTACTTTGGTGTTCGTGAATACCGGCGCTGACACTGAGGTGCAAGTCGACTTCTTCGATGACACAGGACAGGCCATGCCTGTGGCGGTCGGTTCCGACAGCCCCAGTGCAACCGTCAGCTTCCCCCTCAAAAGAGGAGCGTCCTTTTCTGCGCAGACAGCAGGGACAGGTCCTTTGCAGGCGGGATATGCGAAGGTCACATCGAGTCTCGGCGTGGGAGGCACGGCAGTTTACACCTATTCGGAAGGTGGAATTGCCATGTACGAAGCGGGGGTCCCGGGGACCACCGGCCTTAGCGAAGCGAAGCTTTTTCTGGATTGTCTCGACGCAAGCCGGGACACCGGACTCGCCATTGTGAACCTCGGAACCCGGGATGCCATTGCGAAAATCGCACTGTACGACAAATCCGGTCGATGGATCGCAACGAAATACCTAACAGAACTGGTACTTGCTTTCGGCCCCGGGTATCACCTCGCGCGCTATGCCAGGGAGATCTTTCCGGAAATTGAGCAGCAGTCTATAGGAGAGGGCGTTTTGGAAATAGCCAGCGATCAACCGCTGGCCGCGATAACTGTTCGCCAAAGGGACGATTACACAAAGCCCTTCCCTTTGGATGTGCCAACGCTGAGCACCTTTCCAGTGGCTGCAGGCATTGTGGATCAGGCCCCTACCGGGATCCAGAGGATACTCTATTTCCCCCAGGTAGCCGATGGGCAAACAGGCGGCGCTCGGTTTCAAACCAGCTTGATCTTCCTGAGCCCGAGCGAGGACACAAAGGCAAAGGTGGAGTTCTTCCATTCGGATGGGACGCCGATGCCTTTATCCCTGGGATCATTAGGAACGGGTGCGGCGTTTGATATCGCCCTCCGTCCGAGGCAGACATTTGTGGCCCAGACCAATGGTGTGGGCGAGCTTCAAGCCGGCTATGCCAGGCTAACCGCAGATGAAACTGTCGCGGGAATCGCTCTATTCACGTATTCTGAAACCGGGATGATACTCACGGAGGCCGGAGTTCCAATGACGAGCGGCCTCACCGACTTCACGGTGTTCATGGACTGTGGCGGCGGGAGCCGCAACAGCGGTTTAGCCCTCGCCAATACGGGCACCGGAGACGCCACAATTGTGATGCGGCTTTACGACAAGAGCTTCGATCGGATTGCAACTAAGACTCTAAGTCTAACGAAGGGAGATCATTTGGCTCGTTTTGCCACGGAGATATTTCCTGAAATCAATGCGCAGAAGATCGATGAGGGGGTAATTACCGTGCAAAGCGATCAGCCTCTGGCCGCACTTACATTGCGCCAACACCAGGACCCTGTACTGTTATTCCCCAATGATGTCTACTTGTTGACTATCTTTCCCGTGTTCCGAGGCAGAGCAGATCAATAGCCCTCTGGGGGAGACCGGCTTTTGTCAGCATGTTCGGTTCCATCGGAGCAGTATTGACCGCGACCTCGACTCGAGGGGACGGAGCTCATATCACCGTCGCCAAATAGCTGACGCCCCTGGATTCGGGTACAGCGAATCGGCGAATTACAGGGAAGTTGAAGTGCTGAAAAGTCCAGGACACCTGTCGGGAAGGAAGCAAGTTTGGGTATCCACCGCAGCATCAGACACCGATCCGTACCAGCTCGAAAGGTTCTGCATCAACGAAGGGACCTCTTCAGGCAACCTGCTGCCAATCATATCGATGATGCAGGCCACTACTGCAATCCCAAAGTCCGCGAACTCCTGACGCGTTCTTCCCTGGGGCCCAATGTTGTCATACCAAGCTGAACATTACCGATAAGGTTATTATGAGATCACCATGCGCTGAGACTGCCCGAAGTGGATGACGCGAAAGTGTTGCGGCTGATTATGCGCGAGCCGCTATGAATAGGGGCATGATCATGCAAAGTGTGCTATGCGTTGTGAAGGAGGCCCTTCGCTGGGCGCGAAACTCTCTCGGCACGATTACCGACCTCGGCGCGCGTCGGCGCGCGGAGGAGGCGCTAAGAGAGAGTGAAACACGGTACCGCGACCTTTTCGACGGTATCCCTGTCGGGCTCTACCGTACCACACCCGAAGGGCGTGTCTTGGACGCCAACATGGCGTTCGTGCAATTACTGGGCTATCCAGACCGGCAGTCCCTGTTGGCGGTAAATGTGAACGACATTTTTGTCAATCCTGCGGATCGCTGGCTGTGGCAGGTCATGTTTGAGCGCGAAAAGACTGTACGTGATTTCAAAACGAAACTGCGCCGTCATGATGGAACAATCATCTTGGTGCTGGACAATGCCCGGGCTGTCGTTGCTGGCGATGGTCGAATACAGTGCTACGAGGGTAGTCTGTTAGATCTCAGCGAGCGCGAGTCGGCAGAACAGCAGCTATCGCACGAGCGGGAACTGATGAACGCCTTGATGGAGCATACCCCCGACAACGTTTATTTCAAAGATACTGAGCGCTATAGGAGAGTCGCTTCCTCCGCGTGAGCCGGGCCATGGCCAAATGGTTGGGGTTGGATGAGCCTGCTCAGGCGATCAGTAAGACGGATTATGACTTCTTCGATCTCGAGCACGCGGCGCCGGCTCGAACCGACGAGTTGAGGATCATGGAGACCGGTGAGCCGCTGGTCGGCATCGAGGAGCGCGAAGTGTGGCCTGACGGCCGGGTGACGTGGGTATCAACCACGAAGGTTCCTCTGCGAGACCGGAACGGGCAGATCATTGGCACATTCGGAACCTCGCGCAATATCACCGAGCGCAAGCGGGCGGAAGAAGAAAAGCTATTGCTCGCAGAGCAGCTTCGCCAAGCACAAAAGATCGAGGCTATCGGGCGGCTGGCTGGTGGCATCGCCCATGACTTCAACAATCTGCTCACGGCGATCAATGGCTATAGCGATCTCTTGCTAAGCGACCTTGCTCCAGACGATCCCAAACGCCGTGACCTCGAGCATATTAAGGAAGCTGGGAGTCGCGCCGCTTCCTTGACATCCCAACTCCTAGCCTTCAGCCGCAAGCAAATACTTCAACCGAGGATTCTGGATCTAAATGATGCTATTACCGAGGCGAGCAAAATCCTTCGCCGGTTAATTGGCGAGGATATCGACCTCATTGCCGTTACCAAGCCAGGCCTGGGACTGATCAAGGCTGATCCTGGACAGATTCAGCAGATCCTCATGAATCTTGCCGTCAATGCTCGGGACGCAATGCCTCATGGAGGCAAACTCACCATTGAAACTGCGAACGTCGACCTCGACGAACATTATGTTCACCTGCATCCCATCGTCCCGCCCGGCCGCTACGTCATGCTGGCGGTGAGCGACACCGGCATCGGGATGGATGACAAAACCAAGGCTCACCTGTTCGAGCCTTTCTTTACTACCAAGGAACTTGGCAAGGGCACAGGCTTGGGATTGTCCACCATCTACGGAATTGTCAAGCAGAGCAACGGCTTCATCTGGGTTTACAGCGAGCCGGGAAGAGGGGCCACCTTCAAGGTTTACCTCCCACGCGAGGAGGGAGAATCTGGTGCGTTTGAGCAGCATGAGAAGGAGGAGCTTGGACTGCAGGGAGTGGAAACCATTCTCGTTGTTGAAGATGACACATCGGTGCGGAGCCTAGTTATCCGGGCCCTGTGCAAGCGAGGGTACACCGTGCTTGAAGCGTCAACCGGCAAGGAGGCACTGCGCACAGCCCAGGAGTTTGAGGGGAAGATCCATCTGCTACTGACCGATGTCGTCATGCCCGAGATGAGCGGCAAGGCGTTGGCTGCTCAAATTGAGACTGCGCGCCCGGGCATAAAAGTGCTTTTCGTTTCGGGCTATACGAATAACGCCATTGTCCATCATGGCGTACTGGACTCAAATGTTGCCTTTCTCCAAAAACCCTTTACGACCGATGTCCTAGCACGCAAGGTCCGTGAGGTGATTGATTCAGTAAACCAGAAAAGTTGGGCAGGTGCTGCTCACAACGGGTGATGTGTTGCCTTGAGAAGTTCCATGACGTACTGCGTGAGACCGGCAAGTCAGATACGGGAAGAGATCTTATCTCAAATGGGAGCGACTCCGGACAATTGCCCAATTAGCAATTACACTGCAGCTCGCGAGGTCGAGGCCTAAAAACCGCACTCCCATACCTTGATTTGGCGTTCGGTGAACAACCTTTCCTTGGATTTTGATTCGCGTACCACCCACATCAAAAATCAGTGCTAGAACTGAGCCTTCGGAAGGAGGGTCAAGGGTCTGGATAAACGCTCCCCCGGTGCTCAAGTTCACCATGCGACCGATGTTGATTTTCCCGTCGCCGCTCCATATCTCACAAGGCTGCTCGATGCGCCCTGCCGCCCGGCGTTCTTCTTTGCCGGGCACTTCCCAAAGCAACTCGGCTGTGCACCCACAAAGTCGCTTCTCTTCAAGGTGCCAATGGGCCAGCGAATGAGCCATGTTCTTGGCCTCATCTTGATCTTTAAAGACCGTCGTCTCGTTTTGCAGCGGTTTCTTGCCCTCAATCCAGACTTGCCAATTCCCGTCAGCGCGTTGAGCGACCCAGAGCTTATGTCCGAAGAGGTAGGCCATTTGTCGGTGCGCGAAAAGCATCTTAGTTATTTCTTCCTCCCTGGTAGAGTAGACAGATACACTCCAACCCTTCTACTAGCAAGAACGCAAAACAAAGACAACCGCCTACTCCAGTTTTTCCTAGAAAAGCGCCGCAAGCCACTTCCTGTGATCTTGTTCTCTTTGGGCTATCATTTCGCAGATCTCATTCTTCTGTTGCTGCCTCCAAGGGAAGCCCAGGCGAAGGCGTGTCGAGTGCCGGGGGATAAACCTATGATGAGAAACGTCGATTTGGGAAATCTCCTGCGCACCACATCAGAGTCTGGGGGTAGAGTTCCTTAATTTGGGCTGAATCAGGTCTTTTATAATGCCGGGGCCCCGACTGGCCGATAAAGCTCTTATCTGGTCAGAGCCAGAACTTTCCGCGGCTGATCGTGTCGACGATCCTGCCGCAACGGGAGAGCTATGCAAGTATCATCTGTAAGCTTGTCTCAGGTGGCCTATCCCCAGGGGAATCAGACCACAGCCCCACGCCAATCAGCAGAAGAAACTTCCGAAACACCGGCACAGAAAGCCGGTGAGGCGAATTCCGGGCAAGACTCGGTAACCCTGTCTCCGGCCGCCAATCGGACCACGGGGCCAAGTCAATCGGCCGAAGAGGCTAGCGAAACCGCAGCGCAAAAAGCCGCTGAGGCAGGCGCTGGACAAGACAACGGGGCCCAGAACTCGGGCGCGAATCATCTCGATATTAGAGTGTGAGGTGCCGACCTGCTCCCCTGTTAATCTGCTCACTTAGCGTTAGCCTGGCCGTGGTCCCTGGATTCTCTTCACGCACCTGATGCCGGCACTCGGCAATTTCGGCGCCCCCAAGCCCCAGCGGCACAACGTTCGCCTTTCATTCCGGGAGTGCCGCGCCTCCCGTCGCCCGGATTATGTCTCGATTGATTGCGGCTCACTTGACCAACTCCCACAGGCCTTAGCAAGGCTCGATGCTGGAAACCGGAGCTACCCTGTGGCCACCTTCACGAAGGAAACAGCCAGTGCTGAAAAAGTGGGGAGCTCATTACTAAACGCCATAGGCCGCGATCTGATCAGAACTGAAAAGGTGGAGCGACGCATCCTGGCCGCCGCTCAGGGAGAAAGGCCGATTCTACAGTATCGAGTGCAATGCCATGCTGGTGCATTTCTATGGTTCTCAGAAGCAGACCGACCAGCAGAACCGAGATCAGAAGAAACCACCTCAAAGATATGCGGGGCCGGCAGCTGCGTTTCTTCTGTAGGTTTCCGGTTTCGGGGGGGGGTTCAATGAAGAACTCATCCGTGAGGAAATTTTCCCTTGCGCTTTTCTCTCTCATAGCACTCCTCGCAGTTCGACCTGCACTTGCAAAGGGCAGCCACCGCAGCTCTTCCAAAACATCGCTCATTGTAAGGGCAACGCATGAGACCAAAATCACCAATGTCATGTGGGATCCCGGCATGCACGTCATCGCTATCAGCCTGGATGCGTGGCCGGCTACCTGGCCCGGGTGGACGATATATGTTAATGGTGTGGAAATGCCGATGGAGGGGGGAGAGGGGAAACCTGTTGTTCGCCCTAATGCCCCGGTGAGTCAGCCACCAACTGGTCTTATCGTTGGCACATTGCCCTGGGTCACTGGTTTAGATAACATTGATTTCCCGTGTTGTGGAACAATCCAGCTCAATATCCCCGGTGAAGGGCTTACCAATACCTATGAATTCAATCTTCACGATTTTGGCTGTGCAACCGCGTCTATCAAGAAGTGTCCGTCCGAATGGACAGTCCATGAGGGAGATTTGGTGATAGAGGGGACAGAGACACGCCTAATCGAGAATGCAAAGTTTTTTCAGAAGGGCAACATCTATGTTCGCGACGGCGCAACCCTCATTCTCAAGAACACCGAGCTCGTACTGGCTCGAGGCGACGTACCAACGATCCATGTTTACATGTTCGTTGATCCGATGGCCACTTTGGTCATAGATGATTCCCTCCTCTATCCATTGTCTGGAGGGTTGGCATGCGTAGAGAACCACGGCGCAGTAAGGATGACCAACTCTCCTACCTCAATTCACCTCTTTGAAATGTCTGCCGGAGCTCAGTTCACGATGGCAAACTCAAGGATGGTGTACACCATTGGGGGACTCTTGCAAGTGTCAGGAGGGAGCACGATACTTACTGACTCGACAATCGGAGCGCTCAACTTGAACGTTCCGGCTGGTGCTCATCTCGATGTTGCTGGCCTTCAGTCGGGGATTTACTTCGATTCCTGGGATGTTCATAGCATTATCCCCGATGCTAATTACAACCTTGTTCTCAAGAGGACAACCATTCTGAAGGACGATTTCACCGGCGACCTGGAACACGGGCCTTATGAGAGGGGATGGGAGTTCTCCCTGGACCCAGATGCGCACGTCAGGATTTCCGATTCTGAGCTGCGGAAGGTCTTCTTTGATCTGAGGAACGTGACGACGGCGTTTCAGGACCTGAGGGTAGGAATTCCGGCCGATGTCACATATCGTGACATCGTGCTGAAGAATGTCGTTGTAAAGGGTGAGTGGCCGTTTGCGATAACAGACTCCGACATAGGCATTACTAACTCGGATTACCTCTTCCTTCAGCCAAGTGGTTCCAGCACCGTCAGACTAATCAATTCTCATATGGTGGAGTTCATACCGCGGAACTTCTCCGGGACGATGATCTTTGAGAACGGGCTATGGACCACGGCCGGGGAGATTATCGGCGGCGTGCCTTATCACTCGATGGTAAATGATTTTGTCATCAAGGGGAGCCTAAGAATGCAGGGACTTCGAGAAAGCCTGCAGTGGAAAGATGCTCGGGTGACAAGGGAATTTGACGTTATTGTTACTAATGGAAATGGCTACCCAGCCGGTGGGGTAGTGATCAAGGTTGGCGGTGGAACTTACCAGACTGATGACATGGGGAAGACGAAGTTCAACATGGTCTTCGATGAGACCAATTTCAACAGGCCAACGGCTATGGAGGTATGGCAGTCAGGAAACCTCCTCGTGCAACAACAGATAGATTTCTTTGCTGAGAGTCCGATCAGGGTGTTGGTCCCGCAGACCTACACCGCGACCTTGCCGGCAAGCACCGGTTCTTCTGCGAGCTCGTCAGGCCAAGGCTCACTGTCCGTGAGCTATGGGCAAATTTCGTCGATGACTTCTTCCAACCCGGTAGCCTTGGCAATCTTCGGATTCACACAAAACGGAATCCTAGTGAGCGAAGCGGGGGTTTCGACGAGAACACCCACAACTTCAGCCAGGATCTTCATAGATTACAATACCGCCAACGGCAGTGACGGCGGGGTCGCCATTGTCAATCCCAATAACGCTCCCATTACTATTAATGTCACTTTGCAGGATCAAACCGGAACAGCCACCATTTGTCCGAATCTAACCGTACCACCGCAAGGCCACTTGGCTCTTTTCGCCAGCCAATTGGGGTGTCCAGGATTAACCAGTCCCTTTCTGGGAACGCTGACGCTCACATCTGCTTCGAGTGCGCCGTTTGCTGCTGTGAATCTAAAGGCGGTGAACAACGCTGATGGCCAGCTAATTTACAGTGTCTTGCCCATTGCGGATTTGACGGCGAGGCCAGCGAACGAAATTTCGATTTATCCTCAGTTTGTTGACGGCGGCGGGTATGCTACCCAGTTCCTTTTGATGAACACCACCGCTTCTGCTGTTACCGGGACCGTGGCGTTTTTTGATGACAATGGCCGCCCGGTCGCTCTCAACTTTGGACAAGGGATAGGCATCCAAAGTTCCTTGAATTATTCGATCGCACCCAACGGTATGCAGAAGTTCTCCACCACAGGACAGGGGTCTTTGGCGGTGGCGTATGCTGTCGTGACGCCGACCGCTGGATCCACACCCGTTGCGGCCGTGGTCTTTAGCCAAAACAATGGGACAGGTGGCTTGGTATCGCAGGCCGGAGTGTTGAACGCACCGCAGACGACCTCTTCGCGGCTGTACGTTGAGCGCACCTCTTCACCGCTTGTCCGGGATACGGGGATAGCCCTCGTCAATCGAAACGGAACGACGGCCAACGTCAATCTCAATCTGGTAAGTTTGGATGGAACCTTTAATCAGTCCGCCACCCTGTCGGTCCCAGCGAATGGCCACGTGGCTAAGTATCTCGAGCAGCTGTTTCCCCAGGGGGCTATTCCAGCCGAATTTCGCGGCGTGCTGACAATGGGCAGCAATGTCCCCATTGCTCCGGTCACCTTGCGACTGACCGCCAATCAGCGAGGAGATCAGATTCTTTCAACCTTGCCGGTGGCCGACTTGAACAATCTGCCGACGGGAGCCCTCATCCTCTCCCAAGTCGTTAATGGCGGAGGTTACACAACGCAAATCATTCTGATCAATACCTCGTCCAACGGAGGGACGATTACGATTACTTTCCGTGATGACAATGGGAATACTGTTTCTGTCCCATTGCAGTGAGGGAAGCAGTCGCAAGTGATAAGTGATAACCCGGATAATTCATAAAGATTGGAGGAACACAAAAGCCAAACCCAATCTGGGTCACACTGTTCTTGAGGTGCTAAGGCATTGCGGAAAGTCTCGTACAGATCTGAACACTTTCAAGCCGGCAGCACAAAGCTCTGGCTTTTCTCTCCGACACGATTTCACCCACATGTTTCACTGTTTGGTTGGGGATGGACTCGTTTTACCCGACGGCGCCTTTCTTCCCATTCCCTGTGGTCCGCCAAAACTCCGTCCGCATTGAAAACACTGACTTTTCGGCATTGGGCTCCACGGACCTGACAACCAGGAACAACCCATGGCTATAGCCGCGTGCCCAGCGGAAAACTGCATTGAATGCGTTACGAGTAGGGGGCGCACCTGCCAAAAAGGCAGGAGCGCTGTAGTCAGTTTTGTAGCTGGTAGGAGCTCCAAGGCTCAACAAGTTTCAACAGGTTTCAACAGGGTTCGCGCAAGCCATTGAACCGTAAATAGTTGAAAATAGGCCATTTTGCCCAAGTGGTCGTTCTGCCTTAGGCGCAGGAGGTCTCCAGTTCAAATCTGGATGCCCCGACCAATAGAATCAAGCACTTGCGGCCACCCCTGTCCACGCCGCACACGGCCACACTGCAGCTAAGGTCAATTCCCCGCTCTATTGCGTCTTCCAGCCGAAGCGCGTGGCCCGAGATCTCTGTCGAGATGATGCATTCGGTTTGCAGATTTTCTGCCAGTGCCAGGGCCTTGTTTCTGCCGAGGTCTTTGGCATAGAACCGCTGACGATTCAGGTTGCTGACTTCTACCGTGTCATCGTCGAGAAGAACAAGCGCGCCAATTCCCTTCCGAACTAAGGTCGGTGCAATATGGCTCATCAGTCCACCCCCCCTGGGTGCACACTACCTTGCTCCCCGAGAAGATCGTTTGACTGAATCCGAGAATCTTCTTTTGACGATCCTCGGCACCGGAAATGGTTTCGCCCTTAGGCCGGATCGATGTTTGTTAGACGGAAGTGATTGTTTCCATATTCTTCGACTCCTTCGCCGTAGATTCGCGACGTGCCAATGGTTCCGGTGCACAATGCAATCAGTCTGAGGTACAATTGTCACATCAGTTTCTGTCAAGTTGCCTGCTCATCACCCGCTCGGAGAGCCAGATGCCAGGAAAAAGGAAAACCGTTATAAAGCAGGAAACTCTCTACAAGCTGCCGCTGGTGCTCGAACCACAGCCCGAAGGCGGATACACCCTGACATGCCCTCTTCTGCCGGAACTCATCACTGAGGGGGATACTGCTCAGGAGGCTCTGAGCAACGTGCCCAACGCCCTGGCCGCTCTGCTGGCTGCTTATCAGCACCTCGGGCGGCCCATCCCCGAAGTTCTCAAACAGAACAATCTCGAATCGCCACTTTGGCTTGAATCGCTAGTCGCCCTGCGATGAGATATCGAGAAGCGGCTCGACAGCTGGCAAGCCTCGGCTATGAAGTGGTGCCCCACAGAGGGAAGGGATCGCACCGTGTGTGGCACAACCCGAAAAACGCACGCCTCGATTCCCGATTCGGGGGAAAAAAACCTGAAAATCGGTACTATCCGTCGGGTGGTGCGCCAATGCCGCGACCAAGTCCGGTGGAGTGTGCTTAGGAATACGTGCTGGGCTTGGTTTTGTATTTAGGCCACCTTTTACGTCAGGTTCGTTGTCGGCCAAACGAAAAGCCGCGAACTGAGGGAGTACATCCGACCGATCTGCTGCCTACTTGATCAGACGCATCGAAGAGACCGTAATGTGCCAGTCCCGCCTGACGGTGGACGCGTAAGCCGGCGCTGGCGTGGCTGGCCCCAGCGCCGCAAGGACAAATCTGGAACAACCACAACTCCAGAAAGCGAGAGTTGCATTACTGGATTGCTGGTTAGGGGCGCAGGCGTTGGCCGGCGTCCTCGTCGGCGTAAGCCGCCACGATCTCTCCAAAGTAGACACGGTGGAAATCGCCGGTGGCGTAGAACTCCTCGCGCACCGCCTCCGCCAGTGCGTCAGGCACCACGTCATTCCGATGCAGCGTTCGGCACTCATAGTGCACAACGCATTCCTTGATGATAGGCGGCCGCACCTCGCGGCTGGGAATCAGCGTCAAGCGCATCTCTTGAAACTTGTCGTGATCTCTCCCCGAAACGGTCCCGCAATGGCTCACGGCCGCTGCCAGCTCTGGGGGTGGCACATTGACGGTAAAATCACTCACCTGTTCCAGCCGGCTGTAAGTGTGGCGCGAGGGCCTTACGAGCACGATGAATACCGGCCGCGACCAAATGGAGCCCATCGTCCCCCAGCCAATCGTCATGACATTGGGTTTTCCGTCCGCGCCCAATGTGACCAGCAGCAACCCGTCCTCTCGCATCCGCTGGATCGTCTGGGCAAATAGATCCATGTACCGCACCTGTACTTTGGCCATTCGAGTTTCACCTCAACCAGGATTCCTGTTTTGGTCTCCCGGGTGAGGTTAATATATACCCTAGGCGGCAAATGGCAAGGCCCCGGAGCACGGAGTCCGCATTATCTGAATGGGTTCATTAGGCCACCAGTCAGGGCCTCGCAGACATCCGGCTTTGTGGTGGTGGCGCCCGCGTGTGTCCCTCGGAGTAACCGTTCCGCTCCGCTCGGATGTATACTGATTCCAGGATCGAAGACTAAGCAAGCCGCGGAGGTATGCTTCCATGAGGGAAACCCGCCGAACGTTTTGCGGTCTCTGCCATCCACGTTGCGGTGCGCGCCTGGTCATCGAAGACGGGCGAGCAACTAAGGTCGAAGGCGACCCGGATCATCCCATCTCGCGCGGGCGGCTCTGTGACCGTGGTAGATTGCTGGTCGATCACCTCTATCACCCCGCCCGCCTCAATTATCCGTTGAAGCGCGCCGGCGAGCGCGGCGCCAATCAGTGGCAGCGCCTCTCCTGGGATCAGGCCCTCGACGAGGTGGCCGAGCGGCTGGCAGCGCTTCGGGACCAGTACGGCCCGGAGACACTGGCCTTCACCCACGGGACCCACCGGACCTACCACTGGGACGGCAGGCGCTTTTTCAACTTGTTCGGCTCGCCGAACTTGTGCGGGGCAAACAACGTCTGCATGTGTCCCACCCAAGCCGTCGAATACGCCACTTACGGAGGCTTTGTCTCCGGGGATATGAGGCAGACGAAGTGCGTGGTAGTGTGGGGCAAGGCTCCTTCGGAAAGCGACCCGATCCTCGGCTTTCCTGAGATTGTGGCCGCGAAAAAGAGCGGCGCGAAGCTCATCGTGGTGGACCCGCGTCGCACTCGCGAGGCGGAGCTGGCGGACTTGTGGCTGCCGATCCGACCCGGCACAGATGTAGCACTAATGCTGGGATGGCTGCGGCTGATGATCGAGCAGGGGTGGTATGACCGGGATTTCGTGGAACGCTGGACGGTGGGCTTCGAGGATTTGCGGATTGCCGTCGCCCCATACACGCCGGAGAAGGTCTCGGCAATCACTTGGCTTTCGGCTGACAAAATCTTTGAGTCGGCGCGCTGCTACGGCACCACCAAGCCCGCCGTGATCACCTGGGGCTTCGGTCTGGACAAGCAGGGGGTCAACGCGACTCAAGCGGCCCGGGCGCGCTGTCTGCTCCGCGCTCTCTCCGGCAACTTGGACGTTCCCGGAGGGGAGCTGTTGGGGCGAGTGGAGCCCGTGGGGAAGATCGTCGGCCAGGATGTGCTGGAGTTCAACGAAGGGCTGCCACCCGAGCAGCGGGCTAAACAACTGGGAGCGGATGAATATCCCTTCTTCGGTTTCCCAGGATGGGAACGCAATGTGGCTGCAAACCGCCGCCTGCCCCTGGGCTATATGACTCCACCTTTGGCGGACATGACCTGCATGGCCCACGAGCGAGCCGTCTTCGAGGCCATCCTCACGAAGCAGCCCTATCCGGTGACCGCGATGATCTCTCTCGCCAGCAACCCACTACTGACGCTTCCCAATGTGCGGCGGACCTACGCAGCATTGAAGGCCCTCCACCTGTACGTGGTCGCGGATTACTACCTCACGCCATCGGCGGCGCTGGCCGACTACGTGTTTCCCGCTGCTTCCACTGTCGAGCGGACGGAGCTGTGGCTGACCCCGAGTTTCTGCCTGGCCTGTCCCAAGGGGATTGGTCCGCTTTACGAGCGGCGTGACGACTACCAGTTCTGGCGGGGATTGGCAACGCGCTTGGGACAAGCCGAACACTGGCCTTGGCAAACGGTGGAGGAAGTCTGGGATTATCGGCTTGCTCCCGTCGGCCTCACCTTTGAAGAATTGCTGGCGCGGAACGGGCTGTTTGGGCAACGAGAGTACCGGCGATATGAGCGGTTCGGGTTCGGTACACCGTCGGGGAAGGTGGAACTCCGGTCGAGCATTTTCGAGACCTTGGGGTGTGCGCCCGTTCCCGTCTATCGCGAGCCTGTCCAGAGTCCCGCCGGCGATGCCGATTTGGCGCGAGAGTACCCCTTGGTGCTGATAACCGGCAGCCGGTTCATGCCAATGTACCACTCCGAACAGCGGCAGATTGCAGCGGCGCGGGCACACGTGCCCGATCCGCGTCTTTCGCTCCACCCGGATACGGCGGCAGCGCTGGCGATCGAGGAGGGCGCCTGGGCCTGGGTGATCACGCCCCAGGGACGAATCCGTCTGCGCGCCCACCTCACGGCTGATGTCGATCGGCGCATGGCCGATGCCCAGCACGGCTGGTGGTTCCCCGAGCGGTCGAGCGCGGAACCGGAATTGTTCGGCGTCTTCGAATCCAACGCCAATGTGCTCTGCCCTGACGGCCCGGAATTTTGCAGCCCGGAAATTGGTAGTTGGCCACACACCGCCCTGCTCTGCCGGGTAGAACGCGAGGCTGCATCGTCGGCGGAATGATGCGCTGCACCCGGATGCAGGATCGAACAGAACATCGGGCTTACGGGGCGGCATGTCCCATCCAGAGCGATAATGTTATTGTGGCCGGACTCATATCGAGGATAATCCGCAAGAGCTCAGCGCGAGATAGATTCTTTGCCGTGGCTTGACAGCCCGGTGGGCAGGACCTTGAGTGAGGCGGCACGAAAGGAGCGAAAATATGTACTGGCAGAAATGGTCTGATAGGCTGAAGGGAGAACTGAACCTCGACACGGACCCCGTTGCTGTGACTTTCGCGGGTCCACAGGCGCCAGGGAGCAGCTCTAGTAAGGATAAGGTCTCCGTGTGCCAAGCCCTGAAGAGAGCTAGCGGCGGCGAGGCTGTCGTCATCACACGGGAGACCTGTGGCTGCCCTGGCGGCCTCGTTAGTCTCGGGCTCGGACAGACTCCCCCGCAAGGGAAAGAAAAGTTGGTGGATTTCCTCATCAACAAGGAGAAGGTCTACTGCTCCCGTATTGCCATGCATCGCAGTCAGCAGACTGTCTTGCCACCCGTGGGAGTGGGGACTCAAGTGTCCTTCTCACCTCTTTCGAAAGCCGATGCCTTGCCTGACGTCGTTGCGTTCATTGGAAAGCCCGGCTCTCTCCACCATCTCATTAGTTTCGCGGGCTACTGGGAAGGCGGTTCCATGAAGGCTGAGCTGTCTGGTCCTGCCTGCAGGACTGGGATAGCATACCCAGTCGTCACAGGTGAGATAGGACTGTCACTTTTGGATTTTGGGGCGAGAAGGTTGGCTGGCTTCGCCGAGGGCCATCTTCTCGTCGCGATCCCAATGCATCGGATGGTCGGTGTCCTCTCCGCCCTCGATCAGGGCGTTGGTGGAGAGCATGAGGCGAATCGCGAGCACGTTGAACGCGAGATCGATGAACTTGGCGGGGTAGCGCCCGCCTGAAACAGCGATACGCGGCGGGACGAGAGGCCTGGTCGTGCGCCTGACTCGAATCCTTACCAAGGGCAGAGCAGAAATGAATCGACAGAGTACTGAGTCCAGGGAAACAGCCGAGAGCCAAACCTGCATTCAATGCGCTCTTGCAGACTTCTCACGCCTCTGACTTGAAGCTGTGGTTCGTCAAAACTCCGTCCGCATTGAAAACATTGACTTTTCGGCATCGGCTTCCACAGACCTGAGAACCAGGAACAAGCCATGGCTATAGCCGCCTGCCCTGCGGAAAACTGCATTGAATGCATTACGAGTGGGGAGCGCACCTGCTGAAAAGGCAGGCGCGCTGTAGATGTTTTTGTAGCTGTTAGGATCCCAAGGGATAAACATACTTCAACAAGTTTCAAAATGCTTGCCGTAATCCACTGAACCGTAAATAATTGAAAATAAGGCACCTTCTTTTGGGGATCGTTCTGCCTTGGGCGCAGTAGGTCTCCAGTTCAAATCTGGATGCCCCGACCAATAGAATCAATCACTTACGGCCATTCCTGCCCGCCCCGAAAAATCCACTGTAGACGTTTTTGTAGCTGCTGAAATCCTCAAGTTTCAACAACTGTAGACGGTTCCGTCTGTAGATTCATTGATCCCAGGGGCACAAGAGGCTTGGACATACTCATTAGATCTCGTGAACTGAAAATTTGAAACCCAAGACCGACAGCGCACCCATCAATGCATTTAAGCCATCGATGTAGGAAGTACTGGAATGTGAGAGGAAAGGACCTCTATCGAATCCTTGGCAGGACTGACAGTGGACGCTATTTAGCTGTATTCTTTATCTCCAATTATGAGATCGGAGACAGTGGTGACTGTCCCGAATGGCGCTTAAATAAGGCCATCCTCGCAGCAAATGACGAGTTACGAATGACGAATTACGAATGAGCGATCATCGGAAATCCGTCATTCGTCATTCGTCATTCGTCATTTGTGGCCAGGAAAGGATCCGCAAATAGATGGAAACGGTCGCGAAAAGCGGTTATCTAAGCGCCATTCGTGACTGTTCCTCCCCCCTTCATTTCTGTAGCCTGCCGGGGTAAGCTGCTGGCCGCAATAGCTGAACTCAATTTCTTGCCGCTTGTCCCAGATATCATACCGAAACCCCCACCGGCCTATACGGAGGCGATACTGGCCATTTCCGGGGTTGATGCCTCGGAGCTTTTTGATCGGGTGACTGCGACTGAGGTTGTGGGGATCGGTCTTGAGAATAGCTATTGCAGATTCGAAGATGTCAGGCAGTTCCGGGTGCTGTTGTACGAGCTTGGCAAGCAGCCGGTCAAAGAGCGGCGTAGTGAGAACGGTAAACGTCTTCATACCTTGGTGCGTTTACGGTTCTTGGTCTTTCCTGGTGCTTGCTGCTTGAGCTGGGCGAGGAGTTCTTCGGCCGGCCGGGTGTGGCCGGCAATGTAGTCTTTGTGGCTCTCGGCGATGAATTCCTTGACCGTGGGATCCTGGAGTTCCAAATAGTCTTCGAGCTCGTCTGCGTCCATAAGGCCGACGACTGGAATACCGTCCTTCTCCAGAATAAAGTATTCGTTGTTGAGGTGGACGCGCTTGGCCAGCTGGCCAAGGTTGATGCGTGCTTTGGTGATGGGGATGCGATTGACCATTAAAGTGCTGGATTTTCTCAAGGACTAACTCCTTGCCAATTGATTAACGTTGATCAAAGTATAGCAGGGAGGCCGGAAACGTTAAGTCAGCCGGATATGCCGATATGCGCCACCTGTTGGCCTGTGGACAAGCTCCGTATCACCCGGCTTGCTGTTCAAGTCTTCCCGTCTTATTAAGAATCTGCCATCCGCTAGGATGACCCTGCTCAAAAAAAGGAGGAACGCGTGCAACTACCGCCACTTACTCTGCGCCTGCAACTGCCGCCACTTGGGTTCCAAAGAGATGAAGAGCCAATCGTCTATGCCCACTTCGTCATTCCAGACTCTCCTTGCCACTGGTATGTGGCTAAGGGTTCGTCTGTAGCCGATGATTTCGTCTTCTTCGGCACCGAGGACGATCCCGAGCGGTCGGGACGGCAGGAAGTCATGGAACTTCGCGAGGCAGCACTCACCCGTCGTGAGCGGCACCTGCCCGACTTCTTTGGTCTACGCCACTGAATCAATCACCTCACGGACCTTGCGAGCCAGAACGTCGGTCGTAAAGGGTTTTTGGAGAAAGGCAACGTTTGAGTCCAGTATGCCATGATGGACAACGGCGTTGTCCGTATAGCCCGAAACAAAAAATACTTTGATGCCCGCGCGCGCAGTCTCAATTTGAGAGGCCAACGCCTTGCCACTCATCCCGGGCATGACGACATCGGTCAGTAGCAGATGGATCTTCCCAGCAAACTCCCGCGCTTTGCGCAGTGCCTCCTTGCCAGTTGACGCCTCAAGCACAGTATAACCTCGCTTGCTCAGGGCACGGGTGACCAGACTCCGCACCGATGAGTCATCTTCAACTACGAGAACGGTCTCCACTCCCTGCAAGCCAATATCCTCCCTGTCATGGGGCGCGAACGTATCAGCTTCTCTCTCCACCCGTGGGAGGTAAATCTTGAAGGTGGTCCCTCTTCTCGGCTCGCTGTAGACCCAAATAAAACCGCTGCTTTGCTTGACGATTCCGTAGATGGTGGACAACCCCAAGCCTGTTCCCTTGCCCAGTTCCTTGGTGGTAAAGAAAGGCTCGAACAGGCGAGCCTTGGTTATGTCGTCCATCCCGATGCCGGTGTCGCTCACCGCCAGCATGACGTAGCGGCCGGGCGGGACGATGGGATGCAGGTGGACATAATGCTCGTCGAGGTCGACGTTCGCAGTTTCAAGGGTAAGTCTACCCCCATGAGGCATTGCGTCCCGAGCATTGACAGCAAGATTCATGAGGATCTGCTGAATCTGCCCCGGATCGGCCTTGATCAGTCCCAGGCCTGGCTTGGTAACAGCAACGAGGTCGATATCCTCGCCGATCACCCGGCGAAGGATATTGCTCGCCTCGGTAATGGCATCATTTAAATCCAAGATCTTCGGTCGAAGTATTTGCTTCCGGCTGAAGGCTAAGAGCTGGGATGTCAGGGAGGCTGCGCGTTGTCCAGCTTCCTTAATACGCTCGAGGTCGCCACGCTTGGGATCGTCTGGGGCAAGGTCGCTCAGCAAGAACTCGCTGTAACCATTGATCGCCGTGAGCAGATTGTTGAAGTCATGGGCAATGCCACCAGCCAGCCGCCCGATAGCCTCAATCTTTTGCGCTTGGCGAAGCTGCTCTGCAAGCGCCAGCTTTTCTTCTTCCGCCCGCTTGCGCTCGGTGATGTCCAATGCCAGCGAAGTGACACCAACAACGTTGCCATCCGGGCCTCTTCGTAATGCATTATTCCATTCGCACGTTACAATTCGCCCGTCCTTTGTGAGATTCTCGTTTATGGAGTGGCTGGGCAACGTGCCCTGAAGCAGGTTCTCTACTACCAATCCAACTGACAGCCTCACCTGCTCCGGTATCAAAAATTCGAAGAAATTGCGACCCAGGACCTCGCTGCGCGTCCATCCGAAGATGATCTCAGACTGTTTGTTCCAGTCTGTCACATTACAATCCCGATCCCAAAGCACGAAAGCCAGCGGCGCGGTATCATAGATGCCGCGATACCGTTCCTCGCTCTCGCGCAACGCCTCCTCCGCCCGCTTGTGCTCGGTGATGTCTTGAAGAATCGAGCGAATGCTCGTTATGCTACCCTCCGCATCCCGGAGCAGTTTGTCCTCGATTAAGACAGGGAGGGTTGTCCCGTTTTTTCGCCTGTAGGTGCGCTCAAAGCCTTTGCCGTGTGGCAACGCGCCGGCCAACTTGGCCAAAACTGCCTGACAAGCCGTCTCCTCTTCTACGACAAATTTCCACACAGGCTGACCGAGCATCTCCTCTGCCGTATAACCGAGCATCTCCAATTCAGTGTGATTGACCCTCGTGATGCGTCCCCCGATATCAAATTCATGGTAGCCTATGGGGGCCTCCTCAAAAAGTTCTTCAAGTCTCTCCTGGCTCTCCCGCAAGGCTTCCTCCGCCAGCTCGCGCTCGCTGATATCCAGGAGACTGCCCTCGTAGTACTGTATTCGACCATCAGCGGCAAGGACGGCCCGGGCATTATCCAACACCAAGATGGTTTTTCCGTCATAACGGCGCAACTGCGTTTTGAAATTACGAACAATCTTTTCGCACTCAAACATGACCTGCCATCGCCGGCGCTCCGCAGGTTGGGCAAAAATGTCGTTCATATTGACCGCCAGCAGGGACTGCCGGTCTGGATAGCCCAACATTTGCACGAACGCCATGTTGGCGTCCAAGACGCACCCCTCGGGTGTGGTACGGTAGAGCCCGACAGGGACGCCGTCGAATAGGCTGCGGTAGCGTTTCTCACTTTCTGTCAGCGCATCCTCCGCCCGCCGGGCGGGGTGCCTTCTGCTGCAAAGTGGCCGCTACCGCCGGCCTCAGTTGCACTAATCGGTCTCTGATCCGGTTCGCTTCAAGAATTAGAACGCGTAAAGGACTCGGCATAATCATGCCCCCAGTCTCAGCGGTTGGTTCACATGCAGCCGCAACACTTCCAGGTCATCCGCTTTGGGCAGTCTCAGATCGAGCAAACACAGCGCTGTCCAGGGCGTCTCCGCGAATAGCGATCTCATCATTACTTTATCGGTAAAACTGATGCATTTAGCGGCAAGAAATTTCTGACCATTCTCTCAAACCGGCGCCCGGGAAACCTGAGGGTGTCAACTCCGTTGGCGGCTCCGGAGTTCCCATATCCCCACAGCGGGATGCGCCCGGGTGCTCAGAAAGTGAAGCGAATGCCGCCGTTGATCACGCGACCGTCGAGCGGGGCCCAGGAGTCCACCGTCCAGCGCCCGTCGGGCGCATGCTCCCGGCGCAGAAGCGGATCGTAGCGCGTCTGCCGGATGTTCCCGAGGTTCTCCCCGTTGACGAAGAACTTGATCCTCCCGAACACACGTTCGAAGAGTATCCCGTACAGGAAGTATCCTCGCCCGGTCTCGCGGTACGGATTCTCTTCCAGCGGCTGTCGGCCGATATAGTACATCTCCAGGCCGATCCTTCCCCAATGCTCGTTCTCCCAGAGCGCGTTGAAGCTCGTGTATTGCGCCGGCGTCAGAGGCACGCTCCGCCGTCCCGGCCGCTCGGGATCGTCCTCGGTGGAGCGCGTGTAGTTGTGGGTGGCGAGAAGCAGGAAGTCTTCGACGCGATAACGCACGAGCAGCTCGGTTCCCCAGGTGCGAACCGGTCCGTGCGCGTTGAAGAGCTCGACCGAGCCGGCATCGGGAAAGCGCCGCTCGAGCGGATCGCGCACGTGCGAGCCGAAGAGGGTGGCGACGACTTCAACCGGGCCGCGGGTCCAGCTCCCGTCGAGCGAGGCGCTGCGCGCGCGTTCGGCGACGAGGTTGCGCAGGGGGCGCACGCGGGAGAGCCCGGTCTCCTCGGTCTCCTCGATAAACGGGGTCGGCGCGAAGAATCCCGTCCCGACGGAAAGGCGCGCCCTCCATTCGGCCGCCGGCTTGAAAAGCAGGGAGACGCGCGGGCTGGCGAAAGTGCCGTAACGGCTGTGCCGGTCGATGCGGCCGCTCAATCCTAGAGTAAATTTGGACAAAAAATCGATTTCGTCCTGGGCAAAGAATCCCGGCGTTGTGAAGCTGTAATCGAATTCGGGGAGTTCGCGGGCCGCATATCGATCCTGCTGCAGCGCACTGCCGATCACCCACGTGTGCCGGCCAGTGGTTCCGACGAGGGAGGCTTCTCCCAGCCAGGTCGTTCTTCCTCCGTGCTCGATGTCGTCTCCGAACACACGGCTCTCCCCGCGGTGGGAGAAGGATCCCCGAACGGTCGCGATACGGTTATTGCCGAGAGCCAGGCGCACCACCGTACCCCCGTCGATACGGCGCGAATCGACCTGTTCGGCGAACGATTTGCCGTCGGGCGCGACGTCGCCGGGGAGGGTGCCGCCGCTCCGGTTCTCCGCCATGAATCCGAGAGTGGCGAACACGGTGTGCCCGCGGCCGTCGTCCCAAAACACGCGCGGGCGAAACGCGCCTCGCAGGTATTGCGGCAGGTCGGCCCAACCGTCGTGATCGAGATCCCGGCGGAGCTGTCCGTGCAGCCCTCCAAGCGCGGTGAACGCCCAGTTGCCATGCGGGGGCTCGACCGCCCAGAAGGCCAGGTCTGTGGAACCGCTCGTGGCCTGATTGATCAGCAGCTCGCGGTGGCGCTGCAGCGGGCGCTGAGAGACGAGATTGATGATGCCACCGAGTGCCGACGGCCCGTACAGCGCGGAGGCCGCGCCCTTGATCACCTCTACTTGGCCGAGGTCGAGCGGCGGCACTTGAAGCAGACTGAGCGAGTCTCCCTGGAGCCCGTAGATCGGCAGCCCGTCGGAGAGGACCTGCGAGTAACGCCCGCGCAGTCCCTGGATGCGCACGTTGGCCGCGCCAAGCGCCGGCGCGGTGGTCTGCACGCGCAATCCCGTGGTCTCGCCCAGGAGCATCGCGACGCTCCCGGGGGTCATCAGCGCTTTCTCTTCGATGTCTTCGCGATCGATGACTTCCACGCGTACCGGCTGGTCCTCGAGCCGGCGCTCCGTGCGCACCGCAGTGACCACGATCTGCTCCTTGCTCTGCGACTGCGGGGAAAGCTCTATTTCGATGCGCGTCTCCTCGCCGGCCTCGATCCGCGCTTCGGCTTTATTCTCGTAAAAACCCTCTGCACTGACGATCACCGGCCAGGTCCCTGGTGGCAGCGATAGCTGCGCCCGCCCCTGCGCGTCGGCCTTTGCGGTCTGCTCGCCCGCGCGCACCTCCGCGCCGGCCACGGGCCGGACGCCGGAACGCACGTCGACCAGGAGCTTTCCCTGTGGCGGCTGCTGCAGAGGGAGTAGCAACAAGAAGATTCCGACAATGATCGGATTCATGATTCCTCACGCTTGGCGGATTTGCCCGCCCTCATCATCAATTCTGCGTTCTGTGCGCGCGATGAGAAATCGCGGGCGCTAAATACGCAGCGGCGTAAGGATCGGAACCGAGAATGCGGCAGCGGCGCGTTCGGAGTGGAGGCGAAGCTCAGAAGAAGAATCGTCCGGAGGGCAGGGATAGCGGCATGCCGAAAAGGCCCGAGGCTTCGACCAGCGGACAATGAGCGCCGCACCGAGACAGAGCGCGAGCGCGCCGAGGACGAAGAGCGCCGTGTCGCCGCTATCGGGAAAGGCATCCCAGGGATCGACGTTGGAGATCACGGGACCGCCCAGGGATAGCACGAGCAACGCCAGGAACGCGATTCTCACGAGCGGCGATCGTTGCTTCATCGGAAGCCTCAACGCTATCAACTACCACACGTTGCCAGAAGCGTCAAATCCTTTCAAGCCCGCCGCGATTTGATGTCCAGGATACAATCTCGGTTTTTAAGTCGATCGCTTTTTTCGCCGCAGAGAACACAGAAGAAAAATCGGACACAGATTTTCACGGATTTAACTGATTATCCGTGAGAATCTGTGCAAATCCGTGTCCGGTTTTTTGTGACAGCGAACTCCCTCAGCCGAGTTTGGGGAGAAAATCGATATCCATCTCATACTGGCGGGGGTTATCCATGTTGACTCTCACCCAGACAGTCTGGTCCCGCATGTAAGGAGCTGGATCAAACCAGAGCGGAGCGCTGCGGAAAACATACACCTTCTGGCTCACTGGGTGCTGCCATTGTGCAACGATCCGCCAGGGACTGAGGCCGTTCTTCCGCACGGCAGTATAGCGCTCCACAACGTCCACCCGCGCCTGCACCCGGACAGCATCGCTTGCCAGCCGCGCGCGGACTCGGCGGCCACGCAATGCATAGAGCGCAACCCCTGAGGCAATTCCGGTGAAGACCGTTCCCAAACCGCCGAAAATCAGGGGTAGAAACCAGCTCTCCATGAAGCTGTCCAGTTGAGCCCCCTCCGGATTCTCGGGCCGGTAGAGTACCCTTACCTCTTCGCCGCGATGGAATGCCGGCGGGTTGCTGGCCACGCCCCCAACCACTCTATGTAGACGGTCGTTTTGATCGACAAACTCGAACACAGGTTTGTATGTGGCGCTGGTGCTGCTGGAGGGTTCCAGGCCGACGACCGTACCCGTGGCACTAACGGCGCCCTTGCGAAACTCGACCTCCGAACGCAGGATAAAAAAGGCTACGGCAAGAAAGACCAAGCCCACCGCACCGAATATCGTCGTAAAAATGATAGTGAAGGATCTATCCATAGCCAGCCCTCCGTGCGTACAAATCGGCAGCCCGAATAATACGCCCGATCAGCCCCGAGTAGTAAACCTGAAGCCGGAGAAGAACGGCAACGAATGAGGAAGGAGCGGCGCTCTGAAAAATGAGCGGTTGCCCGAGCGCGAAAAAACCTCGCTTATTTAAGGACTAGCGCATTCCCTCCCAGTCGAGTTTGTTAATGCTCAGGCTGGCTAGCATATTTGGGGAGCCCGAAGCGCCTGGGGATGCCAAGTCCTATCTGGCGAATCAGCTGTCGCCGCTCTTATAGAGTTTGGAGGCTTTGTCGGCCGACGTGACAATCCCCTTGATCATTGCACTACTGAAGCCTTCGTGCTCCATCTGGTTCAATCCGGAGATCGTACATCCCCTGGGAGTCGTGACCTTGTCTATCTCGTCCTCCGGATGCTTTCCCTCGGTCTGAAGCAGGGCGGCTGCACCTTTGGCGGTCTGTGCCGCAATGAGCAACGCATCCGTCGCATGAAAACCGATCTCGATGCCACCCTGGGATGCCGCTCGTATAGCACGGAGAAAAAACGCTATGCCACAGGCCCCGAGGGCTGTCGCAGCAATCATCTGTTCTTCGGCGATCACCAGCGTTCTCCCCATGGTGTCGAAGATCGCTTTTGCGATCCGGATCGCCTGATCGTGTTTTTTATCTGCTGCGAGGCAGGTCATCGATTCACGGATGGCTATGGCAGTGTTTGGCATAGCCCGGACAACAGCTATCTCCTTGCCGATTTGTCGGATGATCTGGCTGGTGCTGACGCCGGAGACCACAGAGATAATGAGGTGTCGGCCGGGAACTAGTTCGGGGCCGATCTCTTCCAACAAGCCATTGATCTGTTGGGGCTCGACGGCAACAATGATTGCCTCGGAGCTTCGAACCGCAACCAGATTGTTCTGATCCACGACGAAACCCTTCTCCTTAAGCATTTCAAGGAGATGGCTTCTCCTTCGCGTCAGGGTAATCTGGTGCGGCCGAAAGAGATTCGATTGGACCAGTCCTGTGGCGATGGAAGTGCCGATGTTGCCGACGCCGAGAATTGCCAGTCTCTTTACTTCGTCCAAGATGGTTTCCCTCCAAAAAGCCAGGTTCCGTCGATCTGATCCCGATCAGATTAAATGGTCTCCACCTATTCTTATTACCGCATGTACCCGTCGAGGTCCACTAATGATTTGGACAGCTACCTGTGGTCCGCAAAAATTGTGCGCGTCCCCTCCAGTTCCCCTTGATTCCCACGCTGCAACCTTTTCAAGTCGACATTCACGATGCAGCCCGCCCAGAACAGGCTTAGCGACCACTCGCTGATCGTGCGGAAGGCAATGTCGGGAAGGCCCCCCGGCGGCAAAATCACGGAAGGACCGAGGATGATCCTCAAGCCGATTCGGATTCAAAAACCGCTGAGTATGGGTTTATTGCGGAGCACACCATCTCAAGGAACGATGGATCGCGGAAATGAGGTGTGGGGCAAGACCGAGGGCTAGGGTGCCATCACGCGCTGATAGACTTTCTCGTCGATGAAGAGGTCTACGAGCGCAGGATTGAGGGCTCCGGCCCGTTTCTCGTCCTGAAGTATGTTGAGAGCTCTTTCCAGTGGAACTGCTTTCTTGTATGGCCTATCCGTGGCGGTCAGCGCATCAAAGATGTCCGAAATCATTATGAGCTCCGTCTGAATGGGAATCTGCGCAGCGCTCAGCTTGCGCGGGTAGCCCCGACCGTTCAGCCTTTCATGGTGAGACCACGCAATTTCAGGAATCCGCTTGAGATCCTTCGTCCAGGGTATCTGTGAGAGGAAATTGTAGGTGTGGATTACATGCGACTCGAAGTGGGTCCTTTCCTCGGTCGTCAGGCTTCCCATGGGAATTGAGAGGTAAGCCGCCTCCTCCGGGGTAATGACAGTCCGCCGGTTGCCCCTATGATCTTCGAATGTGCGGAAGGCAATCCGGTGAAGAACGGAGGAAGTGTCTTCCGGCATCACCGTCGGCTCATTTGCGGCGAGAATCGTCCGGACATACTCATCGATCTCGCAGAGGAGGGCAGCTACCTCCGCCTCCTCTCTTGCCAGATGCTCCTCAAACCGCTCACGCCCGCGCTCCAACAGATACTCGGTTTTCCGTTGACTGTACTTCAGCTCGATCCCTTGTTTGATCAACTCCGCCCGCTGCCTTATTAGCTCGATATGCCCGGGGTACAGCTTCTTGGCCTTGACCAGAACCTGCTCGCGCACCCCCACCTTGTCGAAATGGTGCAGAATCGAGGCATAGCGTATTTCCTTGATTTCCTGTCGGGAGAAGTGGATATCGCAGTAGGGTCTGGATTCAGCGCGGTTCGCTGCCTCGGCCAAACCAACCGTCAGGTCCGCAACCCGAAAGGAGTGCCCAGCAGTCGTCGGATCTCGCGATTCAATCGCGGTCACGGAGGCTTTTACAAAACCCTCGAAGAGGGCCTCGATGCTCTCATAGAGGCGCCTGTTCTGCAGAGCGACGGCCGCCTGCGAGGCCAGGGAAGCCGCGAGATCCTGGTGCCGGGTAGAATAGGATATGACCTTCTCCTCAATCTCCGAGGCAGTAATGAAGCGTTGCTTGGGATCCAGTTTGCAGTTGATGAGCTGAAACACCCCGATTATCTCGTTCTGAGGAGTCTTCATGGGAACCGCAAGCATCGACTTGGAGCGGTAGCCTCCCTGGCGATCGAAGGCCTGATTGATTTGGAAAGGGGAGGTGGGAGGGAGGGCGTAAGCGTCCACGATGTTCTCGATTTCACCCGTCAATGCAACATACCCTGCAAGGCTCTCATCGCTGATCGGTAATGTGAATTGCCGGAATGGAATATCGAAACTGTCGTTCTGAGCGAGCGCGAACCTTAGCATCCGAGACCCGTCCTCACCCTCTTCGACAAGGTACAGGGTGCCGGCATCGCTCTGTGTTATCTCGCGAGCCTTGCTGAGGATCAGCTCGAGTAACACCTCGGTATTCTGCTCCCCCGAAAGCCTGATCCCGATGAGGTTCAGATCCCGGAGTTCATTGGCCAATCGTGCCAGATCCTCCTGTGTCCTGTCCCGTTCCTCTAGCAGGTGGAGGTGCGCATAGGCGTTGTCTAGAGTCTTGGCCAGGTAGACCGGCGAGATATTTTCGGGCAATACTGCATAGATCTCGCCGACTGGAATTGTCGATTCTTTCGCAGGATTTACCAGCAGCACGACCTCGAGATATCGACTCTTGGCCTTGCACTCCAAAGCCGCGGAGAGTTCCCGGTCCGATTGGGCTATGAGTAGCACTCCCGTGGACAGAGCATACGGAGCCGCCAGAGTCTCCGAATCCAGGGAAGTCGTTTGTATGTATTCGGAAGGTTGCGTATGAGGCCTGTAGTAGCAGAGTCAGGAAAATAGTAGAGTATTCTTGATCGGTTTGAACTCTCCAAGAGTCGATCTCTCTGCTCAAAAGTAAATGAGGTTGGATTGAGTATCATATCCGGCCAAGGAGCCCGCCCATACGCTGCAGCTCGATTCCGGAGTGCTATGCTTGTTGTACTCTCCCCTGTTGTTCTCCTCTTCCACATTTTGGGATTGGCTGATCATCGCGCCTAGGACAAGGCTTGCGCAAGAAAAAACCACGATATGCCAACGCTGTCAGCGTGCTCGACATGGGGCTTGCCCGCGTGGCGACGGCCTGTCGGTCCAACCGGGGTAGGGTTGTGGGAATTACGCAGCCTCCTCCGCACGGCCCTTAGTTTAGCTCAGACTCCCCGGACGCCCTCCACGGCGACACCAGGCACACGCGCAACAATAAGCAGCAACTCGAATCTACTTGGATCTCACAAAGGGCGGCAGAGGCTGTGAACAAATAAAGGTTCTCGAGGCTTGGGCCCAATGCCCCCGTCAAACCAGGGAGTCCTGGCTCCACCCGAGTCGATCTATTCTTATCTCGGACAGATTGCTGGTGCCGAGACCGTATTTTTGGTCGGCGGCCAACACGCACAACGGAGGAGGTGAGAGCGGCCAGGGCTCGCCCCGCAAGGCACGCCGCTTTTCGGTGATGATCTTGAGGCTGACCGTCTCCACTGCCACCGGGTCCCTTCCTGCGATGAGCCCGCTGTAGTTCCACATGTAGCGGGGATCCGGCTGCGGGCCCTTGTCGCACAAGGGCCGCAGAGCATCCACCAAGACCAGCCGGGTCTTGCCTTTGACGTGCGGCATGTTCCAGATCTCGCCCAACTTTGAATTGTTTGCGTCGTGGTATCTCGAAGGCTGGCCGGAAAAGAGGATGTAATTCTTCAGCACTGTCCCTATCCCGGTCAGCCAGTGCGCCTTGAGCGCGGGCAGGGCAATCAGCGCAGAGCACGCTTTTGCATCGTCCTCCGCCCCTGTCGCCATGCGGATATGGTTTTGCGGAATTCCGGCCTCAATAAGTGCGGAGCGCACCGCCTCAATCAACTCTCTGTGAGTCGGATTCAGATGTGAAGTGGGAACAAGTCCGACAATCTCTTCCGGGTTAGCGAGCGACCGCCAGGCTTCCTTTTCCGATTTCGTACCCATCACATGCAGGACTGTCTGCCCCAGCATTTGCCTGAGCACCTGCACGTTCACCTCATTGCCGGCACCCAAGGCCTTTTCATTGCGCACCAGCAATACGGTGCTGCTGCGGCCGGTGCTCTGCTCCCATGCCTTCGCCGGCACAGACACGCCCAAAGCCGCTGCTACGCTTCCACGAACGAAATCCCGTCTTGTTATGGTCGTGTGTTTCTCATCCATGGACGGCCTCCGCTTTACTTACGCCTTTCAATGCCTGGTTGATAAACGACCGCGCCACTTCGGCGCTTGGACATTCGAAAACCAGACACAGATATGCCCCTTTCAGTTGATATCCCATCCAGCCATCTTCGATCTTTAAAACCTCGTCAGTGCCGAGGTTTGTTCCGGGAGTGCCCGGCGCCTTCTCGGGCACGTAAGTCCCCAAAAAGTGGCGCAATGCTTCGCGCGCTTCCGATTCTCCGGAGTAGTGTATCAGAAGCGACCTGAAAGAAGCGCGCTTTCCACTCCCGGCTGGGATTTCATAAGGAGCTGTCACCGCTTCCGCATTTGGCCCAAGATTCAGGATGTTGCCGGTGCTCAGGAAGTAGATAGAATTGAGCACGAGATGCGAGCGGAAGTAGCACAACCGATCCGGCCGCAACCGGAAGGACGGGTGACTCCCCGGCGGGAGAACCCTCAGGAGCGCGGGTTCGGATGGGTCTTTTCTTCCCGCGACGATCGCGCGTCCGATATCCAGCACTGCGCCCCTGGAAGTCTCGCTTGCCCGATAGGCCATGACACGCGCATAAAGGTTGTCGGACCATATGCGCAGCAGCCCCGCACCGTAGAGCGCCCGATGATGGGGTGCGATGGGGTTCTTGTTCTCCTCCGATTCCGAGGCACCCAGAGCGATCGCATCGCCGCCCCAATCGTTCGAAAGCAGGCCAAAAGCATCGTCGGACGTATCCATCCAGTAAATCTCCACAAGGATGTCATCTTGATCTGCTGAGCTGTATTCGTAGACGTCCAGCAAACGGAATCTGTAGCCAATGTACAGCTCACCGGCGCCATCCATGTAGTCGAAGATGTTTTGTGAGGTGATGATCCGGGCCTTGTCCGAACGGGTCCACGCTCCGACCCTGAGTGGCAGGCTAGCGGCAACGGTCTCCCTTTCGCGGGAAAATGCAGGCGAAATTGCCGGAGAAGGGCCCGCCTCATGACGCATGATCTCCTCCTTGCCGCGAGAACCCTGGCAGGATATTAAGACGGCCGAAATCACGGCCCAAAAAAGCACTAGCGGCACACTCCGCACTATGATTTCTCCTTCGACTGATACTTGCAGCACAAGATTAGGATAGATCCCATGACGTCGCAACATCAAACCCTCGCCACAATCAATGGCCTTTGTGTTTCTTTCGTAATCGTGTTGTTTATGAAAGCACCCCCCGGTGATACGAAGCTTACCAAGTTTCCATGATCCTGCAGCTCACCACCCGGAATGAAAACTAGAACGGTCACATTACTGCAGGATGGGACAATCAATGACGAATGACGAATACCTCAGCGGTTATTCTTATTCGTCATTCGTCATTCGTCATTCGTAAGGTGCCTGCCCCGCTTTTTTCAGGGGATATGCAGAAAAGACTCTCCTCTCAAAAATTTCGAGTAGGCGATTCCTGAGATCTTGCGTTCTTGTAATCAGGAAGAGGCCTGAGGCGAGGTAAGACGGGCAACCTATGAGTCACTTGTTGTTGGCACACCGACAAAAGGCGCATCTGCTCAAACACGATCTCTATGTCGCACAACGCACTGACGGGAATTGGCAACTCTGGATTGACGGCAAGAAACCAATACAGCACGAGACGGTATTCACAGACCAGGTTGAAGCCAAGAGAGCCGCTCACTCGCTGGCCCATTGTCACCTCGAGGGGAAGCAGTTTTGTGACTGCACCGCGGAGTTGCACTGGGAACCAGTTCGGCCAGATGTGAGTATCTCCTTCGTTGAACGACGGCATGCGAAACGATTCAACCATTCTTGTGAGATACAATGGCAAGATCAGGGGATCCTCACCATTGGCCGAATCGAGAATTTGAGTGCCGGGGGTGCTTTCATCCAAACCCTGAACCCTGCCCCTGAGGGTTCGGTCTTGAAATTGAGTTTCCAGGTGGGTTCTGCGGACGTCGAGACAAAAGGGCAGGTCATTCACCAGCGCCCGAATTACGGCATGGGAGTGCGGTTCCTGGGACTCAGGCCGCCGGATCATGCGGCCATTGCCAACCTGCTCGATGCGGAGGACGATTAGCTCCATCCTTCTTGGCTAAATCAGGGACCGTTCCTCATTTGCTATTCGGAAAAAAACCTTTCCACCGTGTCCCAAAGCCGCGCCGAGCTGATGCCTCCAGCCGAGAAAATGACAATCCCTTCTACTCCAGTTTTCTTTACTCTCTCCAGTGTGCGAAGCAGTTTTTCAGGCGGATAGTAGCCAGGCGGAATGTTTGCCAGGAAGGCATTGAGTCTGTTTTGCACCGCCTCGCGATCCTTCGCCTCCCGCAAATATTCCGATATGGCCTTCGCCAAATCCGGGGCGTACTCGCCCAGGCGGCCGGCAACCTTATTCCAAGCTGCCCGGATTTCCTCAGCTGAACCACTACTGGCAACCAACTCCCGCATTCTTACGAGCGGCTCCCTCTCCTCGTCGTAGAGAAACTGCGTGGCAATCCCGATCCAAAGATGCTGGTATTTATCGGCCCACTCCTTCTGGCGCTCGATGCTCTCCTCGAGCAAATCCAGATGAGTATCGAAATCGCCCGGATAATGGCTGCGGTAGTCCATAGGCATCGCATATTGCACGCAATCCGCGAATTGCCTCCAATCCTGCGCGATGAATCGTGCGCTGTGCACAGGGTTCTTAAAGATTGCTGCAGAGAATTCCATCTGAGGCTTTATTTTTCGGACATCTTCGAATACCTGCTGCGCGAATTCATCGATCGCATGCACACGATACTCATAAAAGAAGAAGTCCAGATCGTGGTTTCCTCCAGGAAAAAAGCTGCCTTGAAGCAGGAAGCGGCTCTTCATTTCCCGGGTGAGTTCATCCCAGTTGCCGGGCAAGACTCGCGGGCTCTTTTCCCAATGAGCTTCAAGGTGGGGCCTGTCAATGGGCGGATAAAAAGGGCGATCGGGGTACGTTTTGGAATAATAGCCGGCGTATGATGGGAGGTGCTGGAGGCAATAGTCGCAGAAACAATAGGTGTCGGGCGCCAAATCCCCGGGATATCGGATGTAATCATGATGGATGGCGTCGACGTCGTATCGCTGGGCAAAGTCCCTGATGAGCGGAATCAGCCATTGATCGGTGTACCCGGGCCTGCGCGCCGGGCACATCCAGGCAAGCCGGTAGGGCCGCCCGCGAAGTATTTCCGAGGTTGTGGGCTTGCCTTCCGGGTTGAGTGCCAGCCACTCCGGGTGCCGCTTGACGACAAAGGAATCTGCGCCCTCCGCATAGTCTATAAACCAGGCGTGCACCTTTATGTTGCGCTTGTGGCACTCGCGAATCAGCACCCCGGGCATGTCAAACTGGCGGTACTCGGACACAACTGCGTCGGCAAAGAGGGTGCTGGGCCAATAAATTCCCGGTCCGCCTTTGACCTGCATGACGACTGTATTGACGTGAGCCTTCTCCAGCTGGTTGGCAAAACCGATCACGGATTGCTCGGTCATCCCCGCATCCCGTGGACTCGCCCACACAGCGCGCCCTTTCAGGGCTACCGCTCCTGAAACCAGCTCCGGATACGCAGAGAAGAAAAGGAGACCGGTGCAGATTGTGATAATGGCCGCTTGTGCTTTGTTCATAATCCCTCCATCGTGCAGGAACACGCTCGGTCTGTTTTTGGATGATGGGGGATTTTACATCTTCTTATCGAGGGGCTCCTACTCGAATAAGTTAATCTCGGACATTTGGGGCAGCGCAAATTAACCTGGGACGTTGGACCCCGGACGCAATTTAGTCGTATACTCCGGCTGCTCGACCGCGCTGGGACGTCTTCAAACCTGTTGGAGGACTTATGGAAGGGTTTTGGCGCGACCTGCGTTACGGCATCCGGATGTTCCGCACCGGCCGGCTCGTAACCCTCGTGGCAGTGCTGACGCTCTCGCTTGGCATCGGGTCCAACACGACGATCTTCAGCGGCGTCAAGACAGTGCTGCTGAATCCACTTCCCTACCCGCAGCCCGAACGGCTGTACATGCTCCAAGGAAGGATCCCAGATAAAGGAATCTTTGAAATGGGATTCTCATTGCTGGACTTTGAGGACTATCGCGCCGAAATCGGGAGCTTTGAACGGCTGGCTGCCTTTCAGCGTGGGGATCTTACCCTGACCGGGCAGGGACAAGCGGAGCGCACAGCCGCGATTTACGCCACCTCGGATTATCTCGCGCTGCTGGGGATCCATCCCTCCCCGGGGCGCAACTTCCTTCCGTCCGAAAACCGTGTCGGTGGCGACCGCGTCGTCATCCTAAGTCATGGATTCTGGCGGCGACGCTTCGGCGGAGACGCGGGGGTGATAGGGCGGGCGCTGACGTTGGATGGTGAGAACTTCACCGTGGCCGGCGTTCTCCCGCCGCTGTTTGTGTTTCCAGGAGGGGAAGACCTATGGCTTCCCGTGGCTCTGTTGGAAGCCCGCGAACAAGACCGCTCTCGACGCGGATTCGGTGTGTTGGCCCGGCTCAAGGCAGGCATCGATCTACAACAGGCTCAGGCGGAGTTGGACGCCGTCAGCCGACGGCTCCAGCGGGAATATCCGGGAAGCAACAAGGGATTCAGCACGTACCTTGTTCCCTTGCACAAAGAATTTATTGGAGAAGCCGCGTATACCTCGGGGTTGATCACCCTGGCGGCCGTCGGGTTTGTGCTCCTCATCGCGTGTGCCAACATAAGCAACCTGCTCCTGGCCCGAGCCGCCGAGCGGCGAAAGGAGATGGCCATTCGCGCCGCGCTGGGGGCCGCGCGCCTTCGGATCGTTCGACAGTTGCTCACGGAGAGCTTGCTGCTGGCGGCGGCCGGGGGCGCCGCCGGCCTGCTTCTGGCCTCTTGGGGGATCCACCTTTTGAAACCTGTCATGCCCGCGGATATTCCGCGCATCAATGAAATGCAGATTGACGAGGCAGTTCTCGCATTTACAGCAGCCCTCACGCTGCTCAGCAGTTTTGTTTTCGGCCTGGCCCCGGCGCTGCAACTCTCGAAACGGGATCTGCACGAGCAGCTTCGAACAGGCAGCTTCTCCTGTGTTGCCGGCGGTCGCGGGCAGATGGCCAGTATGCTCGTGGCTTTCGAGACTGCCGTCGCCCTGGTACTGCTCATTGGTACCGGCCTGCTGGCGCGCAGCGTCATTCTTCGCCTGCGGGTGGATCCCGGGTTTCAAACCCGCGCTGTTCTCACGGCGCGGGTCGTCCTTCCGGAGTCGCGGTACTCCATGCGGGACAGGCAACAGCAGTTTTTCCAACAGCTCCTCGAGCGCCTGCAGGCCCTTCCGGGAGTCGAAAGCGCCGGGATCATCTCTGCCCTGCCGTTGAGCGGTTCGGATCCGACGTCCGCCTTCACGATCGAGTCGCGGCCCGCGGAAACACAGATTGCCGGCATCCGCACCGTCAGCCCCGGCTACTTCCACGCACTGCGCATTCCGCTCCTCCGTGGACATGAGTTGCCGGAGCGCGCGGAGACACGCGCACCGGTTGCAGTCATCAACGAAACCATGGCGCGGCGCTTCTGGCCGGGACGGAGCCCCGTCGGCCAAAGGATCAAGCTGGGGAGCCTCGGGTCCGACGGGCCGTGGCTAGAGACTGTCGGAGTAGTAGGCGATGTGAAGCAGGTGGCCCTGGATAAGTCAACGCGGCCGGAGGTGCATGTCTCTTATCGGCAGTTCCCGGCACAAAGCGCTTACCTGGTGGCCCGGACGCCGGCCGATCGCGCCGATTTTGCCGACGTGCTGCGCGCCCAGGTTTACAGCCTCGACAGGGACCTTCCCGTTTTCAACGTACGAAACATGACCGAGGTCGTTTCGCAATCGGTGCGCGGTCACCGCATGATGGCGAAGCTAATGGGTGTTCTGGCATGTGCCGCCCTGGCGCTCGCGGCAGTCGGGATCTGTGGGCTTATGGCGCATAGTGTGAAGCGCAGGACGCGAGAGATTGCCATTCGTATCGCGCTCGGGGCGCGGCCAGCCGATGTCCGGCGCCTGATTTTGCTCCAAGGGGCCGTCCCAGCAGGAATCGGCGTCGCCATCGGACTCATCCTCGCGCTGTGCTTGACCCGGCTGATGTCCGGCGTTCTTTTTGGCGTTCGCGCGGCTGACTTCCCAACCTTCGCCGGAATGGCAGTGCTCCTGGCCGCCGTTGCGATGGCCGCGAGCTATTTTCCGGCAGTGCGCGCCACCCGCCTCGATCCAATGGTTTCTCTTCGCCACGAGTAACCGAAAACGGTGGCGTCAGGTCTTTGAGGGACTACGATTTCTTTTCAGGGCTTGGACCCAGCTCGGAGCCGGAAGAGGAGGGCGCGGAGCTTTTCCGCGTCGAATGGGTTCGGCACGGCTTTCAGGTAGACCTCGATTTCGCGGGCCGCCTCCTGCGGGCGGTTTTCCTTGATCAACAAACTTGCCAGGTGGACATGTGCCCGAACCGACCCGGCCGGGTCGATGCTGAGCGCCTTTTGCAGGGCGGCACACGCTTGCTCGTCCCGGTCAAGGGCGACGTCGGCAATGCCCATGAAATAATAGTACGAGGAGGAATTTCGAATCTCGGATTGCGCAATTGAATCGCACGGATACCCTCCTTCAGCAACCAAGCGGTAGATGCCGCAGCGAGTCGTTTCGAAACGAAGGCGAGCGACGATCTGCGCACATCTGGGCATGATAAGCCGGCTAGCTGATTTGGGTAGCTGCCCTCCGGGACGCACAACCGCCATGCTTCAGTCTGGGCGGCTGCGCACACTATTGTTGTAATCCCTTTTCTATGAACCCATATTCTTAACCCGGCAAAATCAATCGAAGGAATTCCATGTTTCCGCCGACATATCTGATGGGAGGCTTTGAGTGAGCCGCCGGAGTGCAGAACCGGATTCCATCGACAGGATCGAGCAAGGCGACCCTGACGCTTGGAAGGAGCTTTGCGAGAAATATGGCGAACCCCTATACAGATATGCGTACCACCTGACACGGGATTCGTCGGCGGCTTGCGACGTCCGCCAGGCGACCCTGCTGGCCGCGGTCCAAAACATTGCGGCGTATCGGCGCAAGGTGCCACTGTTCGCATGGCTGTGCGGGATCGCGCGGCATAAGGCGGCCGATGAGGTCCGCCGCCGGGAATGCCGGCACATCCCACTCGAGACCGTAAGCGAGGAGACATGGCGGCGCCTCAGCAGCGAACCCTTGCCCGATGAGCTTCTTGAAAGGGCCGAGACGCAGGCGGCGGTTGTCGAAGCGCTCTGGTCCCTTCCTGAAGACTATCGGGAAGCGCTCGTCTCCCGCTACGTGCACGGGGAGAGCGTGCAGGAACTGGCTGCGCGCCTCGGTCGCACTTATAAAGCCGCCGAATCGGTCCTATCGCGGGCCAGGGAGTCATTTTTGCGGCAGCTGAAGGGAGAATCTCGCGATGACTAGTTCACAGGATTCGAATTACGAAAGAGAGGCTCTTCTGGAGCAAAACCTGGCGCGGCTTATCCAGTCTGCGCTTGCGGTACAGGCGCGTCCTATGAGCGCCGACCAGGTGCGGATGGTAATACGAGAGGCCGCCGTCCGCATTCGGCCTGCGGCCGCATTTCCGCTGTGGGCTATTACAGCATTGGCGGCGTGCGTGGCGGCGCTGGTATTCCTTGCTTGCTCTCTACCTCAGGAGGTGCCGCTCCTGCGGATCCTTCTCTACATCGTACTGGCGGCAAACCTCGGTCTAAGCCCGGTGGCTGCACTGGTCATTGTTCAGAACAGGAGAATGTACCATGCAAACTAGAAGAAAGTGGATTGCAGTAGTGGCGCTGGCAGGCATCCTCGCGGCTGTCGTCATGGGAGTAGTAACAACCCGCGAGCGATCCAAGATCCTGGTGGACACCGGAGCTACCCGTGCTGCTGTGGAAAGTTCCATTCGCAATCTGATTCCTAAGAGTGTGGAGTCGGGCAGGGATCCTCGACTCATCTCGGCCGCCGAGCTGCTGAGCAAGGAACCTTACGTTGCCTCGGCCTGGGTGGTCAATCAGACTGGAGAGATCGTATTTCATCAGGGAGGGCCAGGCAAGCAGGGTGATCGAGTCCAGGATCTGGCCCAGGACGATATGGCTCGAGCGCTTGAAGCTTTGGAAGCTCACGTGCTCTCCGAATCCCAAAAGCTCCAGTTGCTCGCAGTGGGAGCGGTCCGCAGGGAAGGCGAACACAACGATGTGTTCCGCCATCTGGCATACGAGGTGGCAGACGGGGCTGGGAGGCCGGCCGCGCTTGTTGTGCTGGCCTACGATGCGAATCCGTTATTGGGGCAGCCGGATGGGTTCTATATCGTTTCGCTCTTGATTGGGATCGTCGGGTTCGCTACCTATTGGCTGGCGCTGCCCTTGTGGGTCTATCTGGATGCACGCGCCAGAGGCGATGCTGCTGCGTTGTGGTGCGTCTTCGTGCTCTTCACGAACCTGGTGGGGCTGGTAGCTTACCTGATTGTCATCACCCAATCCCGCCACCTCAGACAAGCAGATCTGGGTACTGTTTCGTGAGCGCGGGACTTTAATGGGTGTTGGCCCGGCCCCTGATCAGCCCTCCGATTTGGAGCAGGGCGCGTTCGTCGATCTCGCTCACGCCGCCGCTCGGGCGTCGTCGGGTAGCCGTGCGCTCGCTACGCGCTACTCGTCAGGGGCTCTGCTACATTAACTGTTGAGCTCGAGGAAAGGCGTTTATTCGCCGCAACCAACGGCGATGGCCATTGCGCGGCATACCTCTCCTATCCTGTCTGGAGAGAGATGTCCGATGAATTGTACGAGATGCGATTGTCCGGCCGTCAGCACGCGGTCCAGTTTGATTGCCAACTCTTTCCTCGCTCTTTCTCTCGCCCTTGCAGGTCTCTTCGCTTTTTCTGGACTATCCGGGAGCTGCGCTTCGAGGCCGTTCCAATACTCTGATCGGAGCCTTTCTCATTGTTCTTGTGCGGACGGGTCAGGGACCCGCACATGTACTTTACCGCCGTGGTTGAAGGCAGAATGGAGAGGTCTCGTTTTCCCTTGAGGGCCAAATGGGCCGCGGCCCTGCTGTACCGGATTCATATTAATTTCGGCGGCTTCAACATGGCGCGACGCGATCGGTGTTACAATCACAGGGTTTGGAAAATCTGTGCGAGGTTTACATGACAAAATCTGAGTTTGGAACTCCGGGCCAGATCGAAGTGGTTCTCAAAACTCTCCAGCAGTCGGAGGAGCCGTTGACAGCGGAAAAACTGCGCGACCGGCTTCCGCCAGGTCCATACAGGATTTCCAAAGAGCAGCTCAGCGGTCTACTTGAGGATCAAGTGGCCCTCGGACACGTTCATCGCTTCAAGTTTTATATAAGCAAGTCTTCGCGCTATTGGACGCGAGACGTGGAATTCTATGCCCGTGAGTGCACGCTCAGAGCAATCCATGAGGGAAGGCCGTATACACAGAGCGAAGTCTGGGCAAAGCTCAAAACAATGCTTAAGGATTACACGGTGGACCGATACAAGCAGCTGCTCCGGCATATGGTGCGAGAGAAGCAAGTCTGCGAGTGGCCGCCATTTCTTGGTGGACGCACAAAACTGTTGAGCGCTCGTCCGCCGGAGGCACAGGCCTATATCCAAGACGCGCTCGCCAAAATAGGCAAGAAGCTCGGAATCGTTCCGGAGCAGCTGATCGAGACCGTGGCCGAGCTAAGGAAACGAGAGCGACGCGCAGTCGAGGCGGCTGCCCCTTCAATGGATGATCTCTGCCGTACGATCCTCGATCGCATGGTTCAAATCAAGCCGGCGGCGGCCAGCGGGGCGCCGGTTTCATTGCGCGAACTGCGCAAAGCCGTGGGAATCGAGCGAGCCGGCTTTGACGCGGCGGTGTTTCACCTGGCAGAGCAAGGTCGCGTTGCGATACACCATCACGACTATCCGAGCAGTCTTACCGAAGGAGAACGAAACGAGATGGTTACGGACGGTCGGGGCAACTATTACAGCGCCATTTCGTTGAGATACTGATATGATGCGAGTTCTCCATTTTCCCAACCCGTTCCGAACTTCCATCGTGTCCGATCCCTGGCAACTTCCCGATACGGACGTTCCGGCGATTCACGCTGCGGCTTTTGATCGCCTTTGTCTGGCGGTCCGATATGTCAAGTCGGAAGGCCGGACGACTTCCCTGCTATTGCACGGAGCAGCGGGGAGCGGGAAGACTCACGTGCTCGCCCGCCTGCGATCTCACCTGGCCAGTACGGCGGCTCCTTTCCTATTCATCGCGGTTCGGTTGCAGACCGGGCCACGCATGATCTGGCGACATCTACGCTCCCGCTTTGCAGACGACCTGCTCCGCCCATCGGACGGAAGCACTTCACAGCTCGAACGGCTCATCCTCCATCGCCTGTCGGAAATCGGCGGGGTCGGCATGGATTGGGACTTCTGGCTGAAGGAAACAAGGCGGATGCGTCGTGAGGACGCGGCAGAGGCATTGTTCGAATTCCTGGATCCCGGCGCGCAGCTGGGCGGAAACCGCCGGCGAGTCCTGATTCACCTTCTCATGGGTACGCGCCGGAGCGACGCCGGTGCTTGGTTGCGCGGCGAATCGTTGCCGGAAGCCGTGCTCGAACGCCTGGAACTGAACACTGCCGAACCCGAAGAGGAAGAACAGGAGGAACAGGCCCATCAGACCGTTCTTGCTCTTTGTAGCCTGGCTGGCCCCCGCATTCCCGTTATCTTTTGTTTCGATCAAGTCGAGGCACTGCAGATTCACCCGCACGACGAGACAGGATTGTTTGCTTTCGGACAGATGGTGAGTTCGCTGCACGACCAGACTCACAACTCGCTTCTTATATCCTGTATCCAGTCCGCATTCGTCGACATGCTGAACCAGGCCGTGCGTGAGGCCGATCGGGATCGCCTTTTGGAGTTCGCTGAGGTGGCGATCAACCCCCTCACGTGGCCGGAGGCGGTTCAACTGATCGCCGCTCGAATGGACTCCTCGCCATCCTTCCGCGAGCGACGCTCCAGGCAAAGCGACCCGCTGTGGCCGCTCAAAGAAGCGGAGATCAGATCCATCTGGGGCCAAGCCGGAAGCACGGCGCGCAAGCTTCTTTCACACTGCGCCGACCTCATTGAGAGGTTCAACTTTGGAGGTGCAGAGCCGCACCAGGCGCCGGGCCTTGGTCCTGTACGTCTATCTCTCGACAAATTCCTGGAAGAGGTATGGCAGGGTCGGTTGGAGGAGGCATCCGCCGCCAACTCTCCTGAGCAGACCGACCAGATCGTCGCACATGGCCTCCCCCTGCTGGTGGATCTCGCCGGCGGGCAGTGGAAAAATCGGGTTGAGGGCAGCACGGCGGATGTGGATCTTGAGTTTGACAGTCGGCGAGGCCGAGTCGGCGTCAGTCTCTGCAACCGTAATATGAAAAGCCTGTGGCGACGACTGGAGCGACTGCGCAAAACACCGCCAGAGGTGGGGAAATTGGTCCTGATCCGCGACGCGCGTTTGCCGATCAGCGCCGGCGCCGTTCGGACCCGTCAATTGCGGGAGGAACTCCTCCAGCAGGGATGCAGTTGGGTAAACCCTTCACAGGAGGCGATGGCGGCGCTCGACGCCTTGCGCAGCCTGCTCGGTGACGCCAAGGCCGGCGACCTTGCCAATAGCGGCGAGACTGTGGAGCCGCAATCAGTGCAACAGTGGCTTGCGGCTAATCTGCCTCAGAGCCTCAAAGACCTGCTCGAAGACGTGTTGACGGATCGACCGACGACTGAGGCCGGCGGGTCCGACGCTTCATTGGCGGATGACATAACCGAGTTGCTGCAACAGCGTCACATTCTATCCGCCGCCGACATAGCCTCGATGCTCCATCATTCGGTGGGAAAAGTGGAAACCGCCGCCCAGCAGCATCCCGATCGGTTTGGGGTCCTCACGGGCCCACCGGCTGTCCTATTTGAATTGTCGAGCGGAAGCATCGCAAGCTAGCGGCGGGAGACATTCGTATGGCCATCGTATTACAGGTTCGCGAGGTGAGGGATGCGATTTACCGGGCAGCCGGCGGTCCAGCCTCAGCGGGCGAAGGCGAGCGCTCCACCGCTTTGCTAGGCGATCTATTCCACCAGATCTTCGCCGATCTGGTGGGCGCCGACGCGCAAAAAAATTTCCGCGCGGCGCTTGATAACGCAGAGCCGCAAGCCGATCAGTGGCGGTTGGCGCTTGTTCATCACACCTATCATCGCCTTGTCGAGCCCCGCCTTCGGACCCATCAACCCCTTCTGCACGGAGTTGCATCCCAGGTGCTCACCTTTTGGGAAGCTGTCAAGGAGATGTGCGGCTGGCTTTCTGACGCCCTGTGGCAGGCTCATGAATGCGGATTCTTGCTGGCCGATGTGAGTCCCCTGGTCAGCGCGGAACAGCCTCTCTGCTTGGAGGTGCGTGAGGCCGGCTGGACCGAGACCGTTCGGCTGACAGGATCCGCCGATTCTGTGTGGACCATACCCGCCACGGGCCGTTGGTGTTTGATCGAACTGAAGACCGGGCGCACTTCCCCCGAGGCCGACCTGGGGCAGGCCTGCTTATACCACTGGATGCTGACGGAGTCGGGCAAGGGGGATTGGGGAACAATGGCACTGATCAGCTTTGAGCCCACTCGGCGCGAACGATTGTTCAGCGCAGGGGATCTCGGTGAAGCTCAGGATCGGTTGAAGGATCTGATCGGCCGGATGGCCGGTGTCCTGCCCGATCAGCAGCCCCCTCCAGCCGCCCATCGGCCTCTGCCCGAGGCTATGCCCGAACACCTCAAGCTCGGCGAGCAGTTGGTGCGCACTCTCAAGGGCTACGGTTTAGAAGTTGAGCTGGATGGCCCTCCACTGGTCGGGCCGACTTTTTTGCGCTATCCCATCGCCCTGGGCAAGCGCGTCACGCTCAACGCCGTCGAAAGACTGAGCCGGAGCGTGCAGGCCCATCTCAAGGTCGACGCCCCGCCGCGCGTCGGCATGGAAGGCCGCCGCGTCGTGATTGACCTGCAGCGGCCGGACCGTCAGATTGTAAGTTTTTCCCAGATTCGAAACCAACTGCCGGAACGAGATCCACTGACCGGTTGTGCGTGCGCGACACTCGGGGTTGACATCGCCGGCAACCTGCGGCTAGCCGATTTCACCGAGCCGGAGAATGCGCATCTTCTGGTCGCAGGTACGACGGGAAGCGGCAAGACGGAGTGGCTGCGTTCCGCGGTGGCCGGCCTGCTGGCCACCAACACTCCCGCAACGCTGCGGTTGGTGCTCATCGATCCAAAGCGTAATGCGTTCCAGCGGCTTCAGGATTCGCCTTTCCTTTACTCGCCGCTTGTTTACCCCGAGGACCAATCGGTCGCGAGGATCCTGGAGAGCCTGGCCGATGAGATGGAAACACGCTATCGGCTCATGAGCGAAGTGGGCTCCGATTCGCTCGTGGACTACATCCGGCACACCGGTATTGCGATTCCGCGCATATTCTGCATCTGTGATGAGTTCGCCAATCTGCTGCTGGGCGACAGGGAGGAACGACGCGCGCTGGAGCAACAGGTACACCGATTGGGGCAGAAGGCTCGTGCCGCCGGAATCCACCTGATCCTGGCTACGCAGCAGCCCAGCCGGGAGATCATCCGGGGCCCGCTGGCTTCGAACATTCCGGCCCGGGTGGGTCTCAAGATGAACAGTGCGATTGAATCGCGCATGTTGCTCGGCTGTCCAGGGGCCGAGACCCTTCTCGGCCGCGGCGACCTCCTGTTCAAGTGCATTGGCGAGCCGATCCGACTGCAATCCGCCTACCTTCCGAGCGAAGAATTCGATCAGGTACTGTCCGGCACAGGGCCTGCGCGTCATTCGCGAGCGGTTGTTGTTCCAGGTGGTTAACATTACTCCGCATGATTATCGGAGAGCATAGGATGAAGACCTTTCGTCCGGCAAAAAAGCGCATCGAGGTATCGGTTAGGGAATCGGTCCGGATTATTCGAGAACTCCAGGGGTACAGCCAGAATGAGTTGGCCCGTCTTACAGGCATCCCTCAGGCCACTCTATCCGCAATTGAGCATGACCGAGTCCGGCTTGGTGTCGAACGCGCCAGGATTCTGGCACGGGCCTTGAAGTGCCATCCGGCCACCCTGGTATTTCCCGGGTGGGAGGTCGTTCGCGACCCGGCAGCATAATGCGAATGTAATGAAGGGCTCGACACTGAAAGTCGCGGTCGTGGCCGCAACATAGAGGAGTATAGACGCTAACCTAACCCTCACCACTCACGCCGGGAGGGAGGACCAGTCGAGCTTGCCCGTGGCAGGGCTCGCCACCACCTTGCGGAAGACTTCTTTGGACCACTTAGGCACACCGTCGACCATGAGGAGGTCGTCCCGGATGGAGATGCCGAATAGATCCTGGTTCGTGCGGAGGCACGGCAGGATTACGTAGAAGTCGGCTTGCTTAAAGGGAACGAATGTGGCGCCGTTGAGCTGCGATTCGCTCACCGTATTATAGGGATCGTTCAGATAACAAGCGCCTCCGGAAGCCAGAGAGAAGAGGTTGTTGCCCGGATGTTTGAGACTATCGGCCGGAAAGCCTACCGACCTTTCACAGCACCCTGTTTCCTGTCTGACGGGTGTCGTAACCGGCGAGTAACTCCAATTCCCGCCGCAGCGAAGCTCGGGTTACCTCATGGAGTAATGCCTGGACCGGCGCCGCGTCGAAATATGCGTCCGGAATCACCAGGTCATAGCGCTCGGCACTCAGCGGCACAAAATCCAGCTGGAGAGCCAGCGCCGCTGCGCTTGCCGCAATACAACAGTCCGCCAGACCGTTGGCTACATGCCACGCGGCGGCCAAGTGGCCCGGTGCTATGCGCTCGTACCCTTTGATGTCCCTCTTGTCTATTGCCGCACGGCGGAGTTGTCGATCCAGAAGAAAACGGCTTCCGGATCCCTCTTGCCGATTAACGATCGTAACATCCTCGCGAGCCAGGTCTTCGACACTTCGAATCCGTTTGGGATTATTCGCCGCAACTACGAATCCCTCCTGCCACATGGCAAACGTTACCACCTTGACGCCGCCCGATGGAAAGAGCCTGGACAACACGGGCAAATTCGACTCTCCCGTGCGTTCGTCAAGAAGGTGGGATCCGGCGATGTGCACCTTGCCCTCTTTCAGCCAGTGAAGGGCCTGCAGGCTCGAGGTGCCGGCCAGGATCATCTCGGTTTCATGCATTCTGTGCATGTGATGCGCCAGAAACGACATGGCCGGATCGCAGCCGGCCACGAGCACGGTTTTGCTGAAGTCCTCCCTGGCCGAAAACGGCTGAACAAGGGCACGCCGCGGCTGCCGACCATTGACCAGGACACCGTCCGATATGGGCAGAAACGCAGGGACGGCCGAGGACGGAACGGCAATCAGATGATCTCCGACTTCCGAGAGACGCAGGGGAGCGCCGCTCTCGGCCCGCTCTGGCCGCGAGAGTAATAGCGCGATCTGAGGCTGTTCGTCGGCCGCCTGCTCTGTCTCCAGATAGAACAGCTGCTCGACCGGCACGCCCAGAACCTCGGCGAGTCTGAGCGATACTGACGTGTTCGGGACATAAGTTCCGGCCTCGATGGCGTGGATGGTCTGGCGCCGGACGCCGACTCTATCAGCCAGAGCCGCAGCGGTAATTCCACGGGTCTGCCTCCACTCCCCCAGGCGCGTTCCGATCATGGCATTAACTTTTCGCTTGCCTTTTTTCATTGATATTTTATAAGTTACAGAAGTCGCTTATAAATTACAACCTTCCGCCGCGCCGGGAGTATCACGGCAGGAATTGAGAACACCCAAAGGCCGTGTCAGACTGCGTCCCAAACATATTGCGAGCTGCGCCGTGAAGATCAATGTGACCAACCGAAAGGAAATTGCTCTGGGAGCGGCAATGGGCGGCGCAGGAGCTCTGGTCTTTCTGTTTGTCTTTCCCAAGGGCTCAATAAGCACGCTTGTGCATGTTTTGCACCTGCCTGGGCCGGGAGCGGGTATTGTTTTGATCTTCGGTCCCTTCTTGATCCTGGTGGTGATAACCTCATCCCTTTTAATCCTGGCGAGGGGAGGGGCGCTGATCGCTTCATTGACCTTCGCTGTAACCTATACACTGGCTGTGCGGCTCTTTGGGATAGCAACTGATCCGAAGGGAGCATTCGGCAGCATATCGTTCATTGCCGCCGTCACCTTGTTCGGCCTCGTTGCCGAAGCGATTATTGCGCTTGGTGGAGCGTTGAGTCAGCTGTTTCGATCCGTGTTGACTGGTGCTCTGGCCAATGCTGTGCTGCTCGTCTTTTACTGGCTGGTCATATTCCCGCGCACTGTGGGATGGGTAAGGTGGAAGGACATTCCGCTCTTGATGGGTATTTGCCTGATTGGCGGACTCGTCGCAGGGTATATAGCGTGGAGGGTTTCCGGACCTCTCTGCAGGGTCATCAAGCAAAAGGAGTGACCTATGTGTGGGCTTGTCGACTTCGAAGCTCTTCAAACATGTATAACTCGCCTGGCAGCGCTGTTGGTTGCCGGGATTTCAGGCTATGCGGTTTGTAAGGCAATTTCTTTCTATCGCGAGCGCAACCTCAAGCGAGAAAGGCAGGAAGAGGAAGTTTTAAGCCCGCTGCCGTGTGGACTCGCTGTACGGGATTCCGGTGAACGCTCCAACTCGTGACGACCTTCTCGACCGCTGCATCGCTTACCATGGCCATCTTTGCATGGGGCAAGCCCTGGGGGTGAGGTTGGCCCTCAAAGGCGTAGAGCTCATCGGTACTGGCAACCCCAAGGAGATGATCGTCTTCATCGAAAACGACCGCTGCATTGCCGATGCCGTCCAGATCGTAACAGGCACGCGCATCGGGCGACGAAGCGCGAAGCTCATCAACTACGGCAAAATGGCCACCACGTTCCTCAATACCGAAACCGGAGTTGCGTACCGCATAAACGTGCGCCATCTCACTCCCGACGTCAGACATAGCGAGGAGGCGATCCGCCAGATCTTACATGTTCCCGAAGCCGAGTTGCTTGCCTGGAAAAGGGTAAGGGTGCCCATGAAGCCTGAAGACTTTCCTGGTCCCCCAAGGCGCACGGTGAACTGTTCACGCTGCGGTGAGAAAATCTTCGATGGCAGGGAGGTTCCCAGCAATGGGGAACTCTGGTGCCTTTCCTGTGCTCACGGTTCATACTATGAAATCGTGGAGGAGAACAGGTGAGGCTTGTCGATGATCTGCTTGCCAGCGTTGCCCACCTCGACTGCCCGGTCAAGAGAGTATGCGTCGGCCTCCACTGGACCGTGGTGGAAAGCCGATACACCGGCATGGCACACACCTATAAAACCAACCACAAGGTTGAGCTTGAAGCTTCGGGCACCCTCGTAGAAAGGAGCGCACTCGAGCTTGCTTTACGCCTCCGGAGTTGGGAGCCACTGGAATCGAGCCTCGGCCTTGCCGCGCTGAACTCTCTCATTGAGTCCACCGGTAGCCCTGTTAACATCTTCGAGCACATCCTCAAAACTGCCGCCGACAAGACGATCACAGTTATCGGCCGCTTCCCATCCAACAACCTGATTTCCCAGGTCGCCGCACGGGCCTACTTTCTGGAGATTGACCCCCAAGATGGAGAGCTTCCTTGCTGTGCCAGCGAGGAGGTGATACCGGCCTCCGACATTGTAGTGATTACCGCCACCGCACTGATTAACAAAACCTTGCCCCGCCTTCTTGAACTCAGCAAGCATGCTACATCAATCGTTCTTGGCCCGAGCACGCCGATGAACGATATCCTTTTTCACCATGGGGCAAACATCGTTGCAGGCATCCGGGTAACGAACGCCGACGCACTCATCAGCAGCGTCATGCAAGGGGTGAAAAAATTCAGGAAGCTGGGCGGGTTTGAACCAATCGCTAGAATCTCAGACAGCAAGTCAGAATCCCGGCAAAGCCGGGAGTTTACCCAAAGGCAATCAAACCACAAAGACCTCAAAGACCGCAAAGAATCTGAGGTAGTTTCTTTGAGCTCTTTGAGGCCTTTGCGGTTTGCATTTTGAGGATTGACTCTCACTTTTAATTGCACCCTAGGCCGTGGGCGAGCGAAAGAACTTCGTGAAATTCGTGGAAGTGGGCCATGGCTGGCTAGGCCGGACATCCTGAAACCGCAACGAGCCCCCCTGTGCTCGAACGCAGGTGAAACCTGCTGATCACGCGCATTCGGCCCGGCAGCCTGCCGCTCAAGAAAATCCTTATTGCCGCACGGCCAGCGATGAAGCCATACGCGCTCTACGTCACGCGGGGAGGGAAGACCAGTCGAGCTTGCCGGTGGCTGGGCTCGCCACCACCTTGCGGAAGACCTCCTTGGACCACTTAAGCACGCCGTCGACCATGAGGAGGTCGTCCCGGATGGAGATGCCAAAGAGATCCTGGTTCGTGCGGAGGCATGGCAGGATTACCTGGAAGTCAGCTTGCTTGAAGGGAACGAATGTGGCGCCGTTGAGCTGCGATTCGCTCACCGTGTTGTAAGGGTCGTTCAGATAACAAGCGCCTCCGGAAGCCAGAGAGAAGAGGTTGTTGCCCGGATATTTAGTCTCCAGCCCGATCACCTCGCCCCGCTCGTCGAAGGCCAAGCCGTTGATGATCACGAACCCACCCCCCAGCTGCTCCCCGGCCATGAAGCTCTCAGCGCAATAGTCCAGACAAGTGCCGTTGATGATGGCGCGTATGCCCCCCACAGCGTTGATCAGGGGCCGCCCGGCAGCCGAGCCCATGACGTAAGCCTCGCCCCCTTTAGCACCGTAGAGGAAGGTCTGGCCCACGTTGCCGAAAACGGCGATCCTGCCCGACTTGAGAATTTGGCCTATTTGGTCCTGCGCATCCCCGTGAACATAGATCTGCGCGCCGTCTATGCCGGAGCCAAGATAATCGCCACTCGAGCCATAAACGTCGATCCGCACGTCGCTCGTTTGCGGACCCAGGCCGCACCCGAGGAAGCGGTCTCCCCGCGAGCGGTACACGATCAGGCGCTTCCACCCCTGGCGCTGGGCCTCTACCAAAAGGCGTGCGACGGATTCCCTCCCCTGAGGCGGAAAGCCGCGTGCGTCGATCACAAGAATAGCCTCGGCCCCAGGCGCCACGGGCATGGGGTGCATCCAAGCGGATTGCTTGTCCAGCCGCACGACAGCGTCTTTTCCGCCCGGCTGGCCTGGCTCAGGCAGGGCGTCCAGCAGGTGATGAATGGCATTATCGATGGCCGCCAGGAGTATCGACCGCTTCTCACTTCCTGGATGCCAGCGCCGGTCGCGCAGGAAGGCCAGCGAGCCGAGCGCAGTTCTCCAGCCCGATTCCTGGGCAAGCCGCGCCGCACCTTCAGCGAACGCCAGGAAGTCGGCCCGCTGAAGCTTTCTTCGCAGCGCGGATGCAGCCCCTTCCTCCTCGCGCCGGAAGCACGAAAGCCGGTCGCGTTCTGTACCCTCGATCGTGGCCAGCTCTACTTTCCATTCCCCTTCAGGCTCGTGAACGTTTACGTCAGGAGCGGACTTCGTCATGATCTCCACATCCGGCACGGTGTCGCGCGTCAAGCCCCCGCCGGCGATCAAGGCCGCAAGCCGTTCAGGCCCGGCCTGGAAGGATCGGTGAAGATTCGGCACCCCCTTTGTGTCCTTGCTGGACGGACCGGCAGTCCGGACGGTGATCTCGTTTCCGAACTTGTCTCGGACATCCAGCACCGGCTTCCCGTTATGCTTCCTCAGCGTGTAGACGAACGCCCCGCCGTCCGTGCAGCTTCCGCCGCGCGCATTCCAGTAACGATCCGCCAGGGGCGGGACGCTACGATCGTCGGCCGACACCTCCTCGAAGAAGGCATCAATAGCCTGCTTCTCCGAGGCAATGGCGCCGTAACTCTTCTCGCCCACCTGCAAGGCGAAGACCTGAGGCCTGAGCATGGAGACGTCCGTTATTCCGATCAGTTGTGGTGCGCCCGTGCCCGGCTCCGTCCGCGCCACGATGAAGAACCAGGGGCCGTCCGGCGATCCGTGCATGTGCGCGGTTTGGATGGCACGGTAGATCCGCTGGCGTCTCTTGCTCAGCCGCTCGAAGTCCCCCTCGGGAGTAGGACCCAGGGCTTCGATCACGAATTCCAGTGGGTAGCCTAGGACGCGCGCGTAAAGGTCGAAGAGGAGAACAGAGACCTCGGTGTCGGTAACGAAGAGGGGCATTATGCCACGTTGCCGCAGGTACTCGGTGACGGCGTAGTAGTTCGCGAAGTCACCGTTGTGCACCAGCGCCTCGTGCAGACCCGCAAATGGGTGCGCGCCGCCGGGATGCCAAACGCGGCCCCGAGTCGGGTAGCGCTGGTGGCCGATCCACAGGTTCGCTTTGCGCTCTTCGAGCCGGTAGAAGCGGCAGACTTGCTCTGCGAAGCCGACCGCCTTGAGGATCATGAGGTCTCGGCCATGCGAGAGCACGAAAGCCTTGGGAGGCTGGCACATCGCGTAATGCTTGTAATTCAATCGAAAGCTGTTCTGGTAAACGAACTCGTCCTCTGCGGACGCCTCATCCTGAATTCCGGTCGATGCGACGAAGGCCTCCAAGGGCTCGCGCCGCGCACGCGCAAAGTAGCGCCACACGGTGGGCGGCCGGACCTCGAAACCGACCTCTCGGTGGTCGTCGAGACTCTGCTGCTTCTCAGCGTGAGCGATTTCGAACTTGTCGAGGAGGAACTCCTTCTCCAGTTCGCCGCGCACCCCGTCGTCCAGGTAAGCGATGTGGATCGCGTAATGGTTCTTATACTCCTCGAAAAGTCCGGCCGCGGCCACTCCCCCGCCCTTGCCGTTGCCGCGGTTTCGCATCTGCTCGCAAGACCGGATGATGTAGCGGCCCTCCAGGGGCTCGGTGCCGATGATGCCGATGACACCGCATCCGCCCTCCAGGGTCCGGCGCGCCCCGGGCGGAATCCCGGAAATGAGTTCTCTGCGCGAACGGATGATTGCGGAGGCGTCTTTCATCTCTTCCTTTACTCCCTGGCTGGGCCGAAGTATTCGAGCAGGTCGCGGCGGCCACGCAGTTCGGAGATGCCTCGCATGCCGAGGTGGCGCAGCCGCTTCTCCATGTGGCCGGCCCAGCTTTTATACAGGTTCACGATCCGGTCCCGGACCCACTCGGGCGTCATCTGCCGGGACAGTTCTGGATCTGTGGTTGCAATCCCAATTGGACAGCCCCTATCCCGCTCACAGTTGCCGCAACGCACGCAGTCGATAGCCACGAGTTCCGCAGTCCCGATCACAGCGCCGTCGGCGCCCAGGGCGATAGATTTTAGAACATCGTCAGCCGTGCGAACCCCACCTCCCACCATGAGCACGACTTCATCCCGGATCCCCTCGCTGACCAGGAAGTCGTGGACTTGGGCTGCGGCATATTCGATCGGCTGGGCGATGTTCTTCTTGGCGATGTCGGGTGCTGCGCCGGTGCCCCCATAGGCTCCGTCCAGGTGGATGATGTTCGCGCCCGCATAGTAGCTTCCGACTGCTACCATATCCACGTCCGCCGGCGTGGAGACCTTGACGGACACGAGTAGGTCCGGATGAATGGCGCGCAGCCAGTCGACGTGCTTCTTATGGTCCTCGACCGAATAGACGCTGTGGAACGGAAAGGGAGAGAAGAGCCCTGTGTGCGGAACCGCCTCACGCATGGACGCTACTTGCGGTGTGTTCTTCTCTGCAAGCAGATGCCCGCCTAGCCCCGGTTTGGCCCCTTGCGCGTATTTGAATTCGACGAGTCTTGCGCGCTGGATCGTCTCTTCTCGGACGCCAAACAGGCCGGTGGCCACCTGTGTGATGACGTTGTCGGCGTAAGGGACGAGTTCCTCGGGATATCCACCCTCGCCTGTCGATGTGAAGGTTCCGATCCGCTGGGCAGCCATGGCCCGGCCTAGCATGACTTGGAGGGACACGGAGCCAAAGGACATGCCGCCGCCATAGATGGGGATCGAGATCGCAATGCGCGGCCCCTCAGACCGCCTGTTCAGCTGTAGGGAGAGATCCACGGACTCGCCCGTCCAGTCGCTGCACACCGATTCCACAAACCGCATGGCGTCGAAGCCACCGCCCGACGCGCCCATCTGCTCGGCGTTCCCCTCCAGCGGAGGCTCACCGATGCGGGCCTGCCTCCAGGTCTCACGCAACAGCGTGGCAGTCCATCGGCGGTCGCCAAGCACCTTATCCACCGGGTCGTGCTCGATGCGGAGCGCTTCCCACGGGCAAACGTTCACGCAGCACCAGTCGTTCTTCAGACACGCGGTTCCGATGCAGCAGCCATGAAGCGGTTCGTCCAAAGAGACCTTGCCCTCGATCCGGCGGTGCACTTTGTAGCGGCAGCTGTCCACGCAGATCCCGCAGTCCGTGCAGCGCGAGCGATCTACGACAATCCGATGAAAGCCAATGCGGAAGGGAAAGCGTCCGGGCGCATAGGGGGTTGCTTCTTTCCAGGCCGAGCCTGCACACGAGGTGATGGAGGAGGAGGTCTGCCGTTTCTGCGCCGTGCGCGTGAGGCGCTCGAGGAAGTCCTTGCGAGCCACGTCGGCGAACACGGCTCGCCCCGTCTCGCCGCGGAGCCTGCGCACGTCCCGCATTCCCATGGCGCCCAGAACCTCGAGGAGCTGATCGCGCCAGGCAAGCATCAGGTTGATGACCCGCGCCGCGCCCCAGCGCGGATCAACGGACTCGATCTGACGCGGGCATGGCCTTCCAGCACGGCATTCGCGACAGACGGTGCACTCCATGGCAACCAGCAAAGGAACGTCCACCACTACGGCGTCGGCCCCCAAGATGATGGTCTTAGGAACATGCTCCGCTGTGGCAACACCGCCTGATGCAAGCAGGGTGACGCGGTCGCGGATGCCCTGGTCGACCAGCAGCCGGTGGGAATCCCTCAAACAGTCGAGCAGCCGGACGCCGTCTTCACCGCGTCCGTGGATGTCGGCGCTCAGATGGATCGTCTCCGCCCCCTGCTCGGAGAGCCGGAGGATCTCCCTTTCCACGCCGCGCCCGGCGGGAATCCTGAGGACAGTGAGAAGATGCGGGTTGATCTGATGCGCGCGCGTGATCGATGCGATCGGATCCGCACCCGGCTCGATCTCGATGATGGTGGCCCACTCAAGAATTTCGCGGCGCGTCTCGATCTCCTCCGGCCTCAGGCTGACCACCAGGTGGTTGAAGTACTCCATGTAGCGTTCCAGATCCTGATCGGGGCGCAAGGTAAGGTAAGTTGTCAACTGGCTGGCCGCCAGTGCCAAGGATGGGATGACCCCAGCTCCTGGCGAGAACGGCAAGGCTCCGAACAGGATGGGGATCGGGATCTCCCGGGTCGGAGGGATTAGAGACTTCAAGTTCCACTGATCGTCGAACTGCATGCCGCACAGGTCGCTCACCATGCGGCCGAGGTGGACCGTGGTGGAGATGTGCTCGCGGCCATGGATCCCGTCGCGCGTGGGACGGACAATCTCGGACATGTCGGTCCACAGGTTGTCGTAGCCATCCCCGTCGAATGGACCGCCGTATCCGGCGCCGCTGACGGGGATTTTGCCGGCCGAAGCCTGTTCCTGGAGGGAGCAGATGACGGCGGGCGTGTAGGTCTGGTCACCCAGTGCCAGATATTCCTCGCACGGGTGCATGCTGAGCGCTCCACGTGGGCAACACAGAATGCATGCAAAGCAGTTTCGGCAGCACGCTGCCTTGGTATCGGCCATCTTGCGCGCATCGGTCCCGGAGCGCTCGTGGCAGCCGTAAATGCAGGCCGCAATGCAGGTGCCGCAGTTGATGCAGCGATCACTCCGCTCGATCCTGTGCGGGCGCAGGATCGGATGTAGCGGCGGTGCGGGACGCGGCCCCAGGCGTTTCCCATTCATGCGCTCGCCTCCATGCTCCTTTGAACCATGCGGAGATCAGGAGCAGATCCGTCCGGCAGCCATTCCGGAAGATCGAGACCGAAGGTCACCTGGATCAGCTGGCGATCGGCATCCACTCGCTGGACGAAACCTTGAACCAAATCCCGCGGATACCCGTGTTGTTTTTCTATCCATTTTTCCAGGATGAGGTAGCAATCCCGGAGCGGAAGCCGAGTCTGGCAGACTTCTTCGCAAAGGCCGCAGCGCAAGCATTGGAAAGGGCTGTGGGCTTCGTCTGCTCGGATCTCCTCACCCGCAAGCCAGGCCTCGGCCATCCGCAGCTTTGATCTGCCGGTGACCAGCTCGTCGCGGGTCAGGAGATATGCGGGGCAGGCAGACACGCACGCACCGCACGATGTGCAGCGCAGGGCGGCCTGCACAAGCAGCTGGAGGCCGTCTTCTTCCTGCGGCGACGGGACCTTCCATCGGGGATCGTGCGCAGGCTCTCCAATCCTGGCTGCGGTGCCAAGCATCGGCGCAAGGACGCGCGCCAGCCCAAGTGCCGCCTTGAAAACCGCAGGTCGGAAGAGCAGGCCAGGCAAGTTGAAGAACCTGGTACGGACCCCGAAGAACTTATGGGGGTTGAGAAGATGATCCGGATCCACCTCCTGCTTTCGACGTAGGAGCCTGCGTCTGTCCTCGACCGAATAGGAGCTGGCTAGGAAGGGCGCATTCCAGATGCCCAGGCCATAAGGGTGCCCACCGCTGCGCAGGCCCTGGTGAACGAGCATCTGCACGAGAGCCAAGCGAAGGAGATAGTTCCATCGCCTGGTCGGATCGCAGGGAAAAGAGGCAATCACCACGCAAGCCACCTTGTCTTCGGCGAGGCGAGAGATAATGGCTTCGATCGTGGGCTTGAGCCCGAAGTGTGCAGCGAGCCTTCGTGCCCGATCGACAAAACCCGGAACGGATTCCCTTGCGAGCACAACTTCGCTTGCCAGCAGCCCCGGCCCAAGGCGCTGGGCCTTCAGAGGGAAGAAGCGTTCCGTCCAAAAGTATCGGGCCGCTGGGCCATTGGCGAGAGAAGACGAAATCTGGGATTCTGAAGAGTCCAGAAACCTCCTCTCGAGAACCGCATCATCGAAGTGGAGGAGGATTGCATCACGCTCCTCCACAATCGGCCGATCCTGGCCGGTCCGATCGCGAAACAGGCGGTTTTCCTCCACCATGCGCTCACGGTCGTAGAATGCCACGTGTGCAGGCCGATGCCTGCCGGCGATCATGCGATCCACGAAATCGAAGGCCGCTCGCGCGTCTTCAAAATAGGCGAGCCGCGGGCTGCTGAAGTTCGGCTTCAATCTCACACGCAGGGCGAGCTCTGTAAAAATCCCGAGCTGCCCCTCCGTGCCGAGGAAATCCTGCAGCCCGTGGTCTCCGCCGTTCAACTCCAACACCGTGCCGTCCATGAGCGCGATGCGGGCGGCAGCAATCGCCTGCGAGAAATGGCCGTACCCGAAGCCGTCGATCCCAAGCCCTCCAGTCGAGGCCCAGCCGCCCACGGTAGAGAACCGGCTGGAAGGGGTGGTGACACACGCCAGCCCGTGCCGCTCGAGACGGGACGCCAAATCCGCCCAGCGCACGCCGGGCTGCACCCGAGCCGTGAGGCTGGCGGGATCGATCGCAAGGATTTCTGTCATGGAGGAAAAATCCAGGACTATGCCATTGCGGGTCGGGACGGCCCCGCCAAAGGCTGAGGAGGAAACACCGCGGGGATAGATGGGAACCCGGCGGTCCTTGGCGAATGCAAGCGTGGCCTGCACATCCTCTTCGTGTTTCGGCTGGACCACGAGGAGTGGTGTCGTTCGGTATAGTGTCTTTTCCAGGATGCGGGGAACTCGGGCCAGATCGCGGCTGTAGTTTTGACGCTCAAAGGCTCCGGTTAACAACCGGCACTGATCGGAAAGCCGTCCGTGCAGGTCCCTTGCCAGGGATTCGATTCTTCGGATGCGTGCAGGAGTGTCGCGGTCGGCTAGATGATGCCCATAAAGACGAAAACGGCCGCGCGGGGAACCAAAAACAACGAAGGCGATGACGCGCAGGGTAGCGATGAGCCCGAGCTGCGGTTCTTCCTGCTCGAACAACTCAGTCAGTGCGGCCGGGACCTCCAGCCCATAGAGTCGCCTCTGCCGGCCGGCGGCATTCCTGGCACGTTCCATCCAGTAACTCGACCAGCTCACTGCATGGCCTCGGTTTCAATCGTGCTCCGAGACGGCGCAAGGAATTGCGCCCGCTCGCTATGCACCAGTTACCGTGGGATTATACAGCCATGCTCGTTGCGCGGGCCTAACGATCTATGCTCGTTCGGTGCCTCCGCCAGGAACGAGAGAAGGCTCATATAGCTCACCGGATGCTGACAAGAACAAATCCACACAATACCGTTGATTCTTTGCCTCTTTTAATTGAACCGATTCCAATAATTCTTTTCGTCATTCGTCATTCGTCATTCGTCATTCGTCATTCGTCATTCGTCATTCGTCATTCGTCATTCGTCATTCGTCATTCGTCATTCGTCATTCGTCATTCGTCATTCTACAGATGCGACCCCACTCTTCGAAACACATGCAATGCACGAGAGCAGCCTGCGGCTCTTTCGCGTGTTTCGCGATTCATTTTTAGGGTGCCGCGGGCGCCTTGGATTTCGCCGCGGCGACTTCTTTGAGAATCCCTTCGCACAAACCTGAAACGCTGAATTTGCCACCGCCGACGTTACGCAATACCACGACACCGGTCTTCGAGGCACGCTCGAATAGCGCTAACGCGTTGTAGCCCGCCACGGATCCACCGTGGCCATAGAAAACGAGATCGCCGCGGCGCGAGACCATAAATCCGACACCGTAGCCCAACCTGAGGTCGTTGGTGGATGAGTTGGTGCGGGTGAGGTTGTCTTCCCATATCTTTTTCTTCAGGACACTTTCCGGACCTTCCCCCAACTCGAACGCCACGAAGCGGGCCAGATCGGAAACCGTGGTATAGATAGCGCCGTTGGGCACCTTGTAGCCCCGCCCCTGATGCTCGCGGGCGGGAGTCTCGGCATCTACCTTGCCGTCCTGTCCGACATCATACCCTTTAGCGATATTGGGCTGAATCTGAGGGTCAGGTTCGAATGCCGTGTGAGTCATCTGCAGGGACGCGAAGATGCGATCCTTCACATAGTCTACATAGGGCTCGCCGGCGGCACGGCCCAGGGTGGCTCCGAGAATGGCATACCCGATGTTTGAGTAATAGAAGTGGGTGTCGGGCTCGTACAGGTATTTGACTTGCGGCAGCGCTGAAATGGTTACCTTTTCCCAATCCGAAACCGGGCCTTTCAGGTATTTAGGCAGATCAGCAGGCTCTCTGTCCAGCCCTGACGTCATGGTAGCCAGCTGCACGAGGGTTATCGGCGGGAACCAAGGCATGCGCCCCTGCACCTTGTTGACGTCGGGGAAGTACTTCTCCACGGAATCCGTTAGGTGCACCTTCCCGTCCTGTATCAGCTGCAACAGCATCAGGGCAGTGAACTGCTTTGTAATCGAGCCAATCCTATAAACCGAGTCGGTACTCGCCGGGACTTTCTTCTCCATGTCGGCATAGCCGAAGCTCTTCGCCCAAATCAATTCCGCACCTGAAATGATCCCCACGGTAGCGCTCCCGAGACTGTCTTTAGCCAGCTCGGCGGTGGTCATGGCCTCCACCCGCTCGATCACCGGCTTCAACTCGGGTGCGACGTTGCCCTGGGCAACGACCGTCGGATGCAGCGTGAAACACAGCCCGACCGCGATCAGGCACACGGTCAAGCACTCTCGCGTTTTGCTGGCTAGGCGATGAGACATGGGCATCTCCCGATTATAAAAGAAACTGGCGACCCACAATCGATGACACAGGATAACAACATCCAGAGGATGAAGCATGCTAATCCTGTAGTCCTGCGGGTAGCCGAAATGAGTGCGTTTTTGCGTCGGAGTCCGGCTGTGACGGCTGGTCCCGCGCAACTGCTCGTGGGCCAAGTCGATGCGCCGTGTGTTCGTCCAATAGATCAACTGCATGCCGCGCCGGAGAGGTGACTACCTGTCCGGATTACCCACCCAGTTCACCTTCTGTTCGTGGAAATAGGGCACGCGAATGTCCCCAATTTCTATTCGTTCTTACCACAACTCTGGCCGAGTGGTTTTTGTGCCTGGATACGCCTTTGTTGTAGAATGCCGGCCTGCTCATGGAAAGCGATATGGGACGAAGGATCCGACGTGTACTCTCCCTGCGCATGGTGGCATATGCCCTGGTTCTCGCCTTGCTGCTGGCATTTCCCTACGGACCATTGTTCCCCTGGTCGCCTTTGATCCCTGGCTATGAAAGGACGCGCTTCACGCGCGCCGATGTGTTGTATCCCTCAGGTTCCACGCCGGGAGAATGGTCGCGGCATGTCGACAAGTACATCCGCGACGCCGAGCAATTCCATCAGCTTTCCATGCCCAGACGAGTGACGATTGTCGTGTGCCGCAATTGGTGCGATTTCGAGCGGTTTATGCCCGTCAGCCGGGGCCGCGGCCCCGGCGCCGTTGCCCTGGGAACCGGGACAGTAATCTATATAACACCCAAGCTGGGAGAGAAGAACCTCGACAAGGGTGAGTATGTCCGGCACGAGCTGGCCCACGCCGTCGTTCATCAGAATCAGAGCTTTCTGGATGCCCTACGCGTGCGGAAGCAGCAATGGCTCTATGAGGGAATCGCCGTGTGCTTCGGCCAGCAGAAGTCGTACGTCTCACTGGAGGAGTTCGTTGAAAGAACCCTGCGAGAGGATCTCGAGCCGGTGATTGATCCCGACCTGCGCGCGCGAACAGCCGAACAGGCCGACATGCGCTTCAGCTATCAAGCTTGGCGCTACTTTCTCGAGCACCTGATCGAATGTGAGGGTCGCGACCGGTTTGTGCGGTACTTCGCCGCATGTGCTCCGCAACCCGAGGCTGCGCCGCAGCTGTTCGCGATTGCATATGGGCGAAGCCTCCCGGCGTCAATCCGTCAATTCCAGTCAGATGTACGAGGCGGGAAGTGGAGGCCGAATCCTGCCTTCCTCGAAACTCAACTCTCTCCCCGCGATCGGCCGCGCCCGTAGGGAGTCCAGTAATTCTGGAAATAGGGGGAAATAGGGAAATAGGAGGAAATAGGGGACGCAACCCTGTTTAGGCCAGAAGAAATAGGGTAGCGTCCCCCATTTCCAGTCATCAGCGCAGTTGCGTAGCAGTGCCTCAAATGGTGTGCTTGTCACGTGGTTTTGAGAGTATAAACTTGCTACGATGACGTTCGTGCGATGAACGCGCCGTTTCCGCTATTGCAGTCCCGCTAACGGATTCACGACACGCACGGCGCCGTACTTCTGCCCCTCCGAGAGATCCTCGGAATACAGTACAGCAGCGCCGGAGGCCTCCGCGGCTTGAATGACAAGCGCATCCCAGAAAGATATCCGATAGCGTTTTTCTAGTTCCAAAGCCTCCAGAATGGACTCGCCAGTGTTGACATACACGTCCCACGCCAGGTAGTCGGTGATGATCTCCCGCACAGTCTTCAGGTCGATCGGACGGCCAGCCTTACGTCGCAAATTGACAGATAATTCCTGGAGGACCTGTGTGCTTACGACTCCAGAACGGTCACGCTACAGCTCCTCGACTACTGCTCTGGCACGCTCATGCTTTGCGCCCGCGGATGTGTCATGCGCGTACATCAGAATGTTGGTATCAACAAAGTACTATCGCTCATGAAGCTCGTCTCGCGACTTGGGAGGCTTCCAGCGTAGGTCCAGACCCACGCGAAGGCGCGCGAGCGCCCGTCTTCGAGCCTGATCGAACGCTTTCCGCTCGCGAACCATCGCATCGAGCCGCTCTGTGAGCAGGGCGCTAATCGACCGACCTTCCTCCGCGGCTAGGATGCGGGCTTCCCGCAGCAGGTCGGAGTCGAGCTTGAGAGTCACGTTCGTCTTCATATTTGTTTACCGTGCTTTGGCTACGATGTTGAGCACCATCGTCACGTGCAGCACAATTTTACGTCCCTTAGCGCTGCCTGACAAGCCAAGAGAAACTCGGTCTTTGGAGTTTTATTGGGGCGGCGGCCGTAGAGACATCGTGAGCAACCGTGCCCGACGTCCGGCACTTCCGGGCTGCGGGCTGGTTGAGCCCGAACGGGGCGGTCAAACAAAGAAGCGAGGGAATGGGGTCGCATCTGTAGAATAGAGATTCCAGATTAGAATCCCGTCACCCTACCAAACGAAACTACCAATCTGAACGCGTCTCTCAACTGCAGGAGGCATCGACTCAAGAATGAGTTTCTAATCTGGAAACTTCATTCTACAGATGCGACCCCACTCCGGGCGACCGCATCCCAGGTATAGGTGGGCGTGGGTGAGGAGATCGCACCGTTGGGGGAAGTCAAGGTGGCATTCCCCTGTAACCCACCTACCGAGACGGCGAAAGACATTGAATCACTCCATGGACCGTAGCCCGCGTCGTTCCAGGTTTGGATCCACCACTGGCCTGTCCCTAGGACCAAGGCCGTCGCGGGTGTTGCGGAACACGTGCCCGTCCCAGAGGCGCAGCCCGCCTGTGCTGCCGTGTACCAGGCCTGAATTCTCGGCGTGCCGTTATTATTCACCCAGAGGTAGTACCAGGTCGAGTTCGCGACCGCATTCCAGGTGTAAGTGGGAGTGGGGGTGGAGATCGTACCATTGGGGGAGGTCAAGGTAGCCTTCCCCGGTAACCCACTCACAGAGACGGCGAAAGACATTGCATCACTCCATGGACCGTAGCCCGCCTCGTTCCAGGTTTCGATCCACCACTGGCCTGTCCCTGGGACCAAAGCCGTCGCGGGTGTCGCCGAGCACGTGCCCGTCCCGGAGGCACAGCCCGCCTGTGCTGCCGTGTACCAGGTTTGTATCTTCGTCGTGCCGTTATTGTCCACCCAGAGGTAGTACCAGGTCGAGTTCGCGACCGCATTCCAGGTGTAAGTGGGAGTGGGGGTGGAGATCGTACCATTGGGGGAGGTCAAGGTAGCCTTCCCCGGTAACCCCCCGATCGAGACGGTGAAAGACATTTTATCACTCCACGGACCGTCGCCCACGTCGTTCCTGGTTTGGATCCACCATTCTCCTGTCCCTTGGACCAAGACCGTCGCGGGTGTCGCCGAACACGTGCCCGTCCCCGAGGCACAGCCCGCCTGTGCTGCCGTGTACCAAGTCTGGATCTTCGGCGTGCCATTATTATTTACCCAGAGGTAGTACGACGTTGCTGAAACGACGGCATTCCAGGTGAAGGTCGGGGTGGCCACGGAGACGGAACCAGAAGGGGAGATCAGCGTGGCTTTGCCAGGCAATACGGGATGCGATGCGGTGAGGTAATAAATCTCCGTGTCGGAATCATAAACATCCCCTACCCAATCATAAAAGGCGAAGTGCGGGGATGAATCAGGGCCAAGAGCCAGGTATCGAGCGCCCGGATACCAATAATTACCCATGGAATCACAGGCATTGAATATGAAAGCGCCGCTCGCGTTGGTTCCGTAATTTAAAGCTCCACCATATGCTGGAGATTCCTTGTAGGCGATGTGAACAACATCGGATCGGTCGACGGCGATAGCAGGGATGTAGCTGGGGGTGTTAAAACCGCCGGGATCCCCAATAGGAATCACCCTGTTGAAACTTCCGGAGACATTGTTCACGTAAAATATATAGGGAGTCCCCGGCCTTACAAACGGGGCTCTATAGACAATGTGAGCCTTTCCACTGCTGTCAATGCCAATTCCAGGTTGCATCGCGGATTGGTGATCTGTTGAGGAGACGGCGGCAGGCGCCGAAAAAGCTCCTGACACCTTATTAATATAATAGATTCGGGAGGGGTCCATGATAGTCGGGCTTCCGTCGAAAACGATATGAAGATGATCGCCCTTGTCGAGAGAGGTACGTACTGAAGAAGCGAGCCCTTCAAAAGCGATCACGGGCTGGCTCCACTGGCCGCTGACATTGTTCATCACTACAATACGAGCGCCGCTGGCCATGAATGTGATGTGAATGTGATTCTGGCTGTCGCATAGGATGTGGGGTTCGTAGGGTGTACCGACCGACGACGCGGAAAGGGTCCCCTCCACGATCCGCTGCGGTGTGCCGAAACTGCCTCCGACATTGGACACGTAATAGAGATCATCATCCCAGGTGACGTTCATCTGATCCGGGCTCCTGCGGAAAACGATGTGCGCGTGACCATTGGAATCAACAGCGATGTCAACGTCTCTGGAATACCAATGGTCGCTTACCGGAATCATGACGGGTGTTGAAAACGTCCCCAAGACGTTGTTCGTATAAAAAACATCGGCAGCCACGCCGTCGGGAGCGCTGGACTTTGCATAGAAACCATTCCATGCGATGTGAACATGATTGTCCTTGTCAACGGCAATCGAGGGTAATGTGTCGATCTGATTTGGTAAGTTGGACACGTTGACCGGAAGGGAAAAACCTTGCGGAAAAAGAGCACAGGGACAGCAGAGACAGAGGAAAAAGAAAAAGGCCAGCCCAATTCCAGCCTTGCGTCGCAAAGAATAAGAGGTTTCCATGATTTCCTCCTGAATGAGAATCTAGAATGCATGGCGATAATCAGAATAGGATGAATCTTAGGGTTGGAGCCCGGCTGGAAGAGGGGGCGGACATCTGGGTCGTAGGCCTCGTGCAAAGATCCCTGGCCTGCTCCAGGGATCCCATCCGGGCTACGGCTGCCAATCTTACACCAAAGTGAGGGTGTCGTTTGCCAAAATCCCATACAGCAGTATTGGGACGGCTTCCCGCCGGTTGAGCAGCCGGCGGCATCGTGAATATCCAGTCTTCGGAATAGGTCAACGATTCTGTCCGGTGAGGGGGATAGACATCTGAGATATTCTGAAATGCGCAAGAAAAAGGGAAAAGCCCTTTTTCTCTCTTCATTTGCTGCCCTCGAAGATACCGTCGGGGCGGCGGAATACGGGCGTGCCGCCAGCAGCGACAATTCGGCGCTCCATCAGCTTCAAAGCTTCAGATAAACGCCCCAGACCACCTATAAGTCCAAACAAGCTGCAATTCCTGGGATCGAAGCCCGGCTGTGAGGGCTGGCCCTGCTTCTGATTTGGCGTGTTATGTTAACTTCGCCCCGTCTGCCGCAACCGCCCAGAGATCAAGCCAGATCACGATCGGGATTTTACGCCCAAACAATGGCTGCAGGATATGGAGTTTTCACACACTTCTCCTACCAACAGCGTAGCCCCCGTCCCTGTGTTTCCCGATCATTTTGCCGCAGGTGCAGAACTGCTCGTAACCGCGATTGCAATACTCGCAGTCGCCGCAGGTTGCCATGTAGTGAACGCAGACACGATTGCCCCGGTGGAGACGAGTGACATCCCTTCCGCAGTTTTCGACGACACCGGCGATTTCGTGACCCAGTGTTCTAGGCAAAGGGTGCACGGGCGAGACACCTGCGCGGTAGTGCGCATCAGAGTGGCAGATGCCGGCCGCCATCACCCGAATGAGCACATCCCTCGATCCGACCTCCGGCACTGGTAGTTCCCGCATCCTCAGCAGTTGGCCGGGTTGAACAAGCCGCACGGCTTTCATGATTCTCCTCCGGTTTAGAGCGTCCATTATAGACGGACCGAGTCTCAGTAAAAGATCTCATTGAAACTGGGGAGCTTCCCTATTTCCGCAATCTCTATTCACAGCCGCTCGCGCTGAAATAGGGATGCGTCCCCGGTTTCCCTAATCGAATTGCGGTCTTCCGCCTGCGGAGCCTTCCCTTCACCGGCCATGCAGGGCATAATCGTCGCAGCCAAGGAGAACTATGAAAAAGACTCTCAGCGCTATTGTCGTCTTACTTGCGAGTTCAATCTCTAGTCTGGCGCCTTCTGCCCCCGAGGGCTTGGTCAGTGGATTGAGGTCTCTCGGCTACAGCCTCGTCCCAGCCGCCAAAAGAGTCCAGCTTACAGGACGTGATGTTGCTGTTGATTCGACGTGGGGCGTCGAGCTACAGGTGAACCCCGCTCAGATCGCAGTCCGGCGACTGAAGGAAGGGGCTCTCGAGCTTCACAGCCTGAGACTCGAGGGGACGGGACCGGGTCGAATCGTCCTTCGGGTGGTCCCGGGAACTGTTAAAACGGCTCCTCCGTCGACTTCGGATGAGGCTTATGTTCTCAGGATCACTCCACAACGGATCGATATTACCGGGAACAGTAATCCGGGCCTCCTTCACGGAGTGCAGAGCCTGCTCCAGCTTCTCCGTCTCAAGAGCGGCGGGGCATGGTATTTGCCCGAAGCGGAGGTTGAAGATTGGCCCGCCTTGCCCCTTCGGTTCATCCACTGGGATACCAAGCATCACCAGGACCGTCCAGAGACGCTGCGGCGTTTCATCGACTGGGCTTCGTTCTTCAAAGTGAACGCCATCGGTTTCGAGATCGAAGACAAGTATGAGTTCCCTCGACGTCCCGTAGTGGGCGCTCCGGGGGCCTTCACGAAAGCCGAGATGCAGGATCTTGCCCGGTATGCGCTGGAACGGCACATTCAGCTCGTTCCGCAGATCCAAGCCCCGGCACACATGGCATATGCGCTGAAGCACGACGAGTTCAAGCATCTCCGCGCCGATGGTAGCAACTACCAGGCCTGCATGTGCGACGAGGAGGCCATCGCGCTCATCAAAGACCTCTACCAGGACATGATCGATGCCACTCCCGGTGTCAAATACTTCCACGTTTCGACCGACGAGGTCTACTACGCCGGGATCTGCAGCAAATGCCAGGCCAGGCGTCCCTACAACGACGAAAACCGGAGTCTGACCTGGGTCGAGTATGTCAACCAGATGTACAAATGGCTCGCAGACCGGGGCCGCAAGATGCTCTGCTGGGTGGAATATCCGCTGCTGAATGAGCACCTCAAGCTTCTTCCGAGGGGACTGATCAACGGTGTCGCCGTGCTCGGCCGAAAAGACGGCTGGAACGAGGGGCTGCGGGACGCTGGGGTTCCATCCCTCATATACAGCTCCCAGCAAGGATCCGAGCTTCTTTTTCCCAATTACTTCTCGTCCGAATTCCGGGACGACGGACGCCCGGTCCAAGGCCGCCTGGAGGAGCCCGGCAGACTCGTTTCCCAGCTTCTCGGTCAAGCTCCGAATGAACTCATCGGCACCTATGCGGCGGCTTGGGACGATTCCGGCCTCCACAACGAAACCTTCTGGCTGGGTTGGGTCGTGGTCAGTCAGTATGGGTGGTCGCCGAAAGAGCCTCGCGTCGAGCAGGTCATCGCCGATTTTATGGACATTTTCTACGGGCCCGGAAACCAGGACTTGATCGAGGTCTACCGGACGCTGATGGAAGGGGCCCGATTCTACGAATCGAGTCTCGACCGGGTTCCCGCCACGCGCCTCAAGCCAACGTACGGCAGTTGGGCCGGTCCAGGACGGGACACGACCCGGATCGACCTGAGAATCGAGCCTCCTCCGCTGCCTTTTGCCTACGATGAGACCCTGGTGGTCGATCGGACCTTCTCTCGCCGTTACGCCCCCGTCCTGGCTCAGATGCCGGATGTCCGGCGGAGACTGGATCAGGCGATCGGAACACTGCAGGGGAAGCTCGGCGCTGTGTCCCGGAACCGGTACAACCTGGAAGTTCTGCTGTCGATCGCCCAGTTCGAACGCCACTATGTCACGATGCTGGCGAATCTGATCGAAGTCGAGGACCTGATGATCCGGGCGGCCGAGGCCCAAAACCAGGAACGGCATCGGGATGTCGTTTCCCTGCTGGCCCAGGCACATGGCCGGGCGCGGGCGTGTCTTTCCGACCGGGAGAACATATGGGCTGGGCTGAAGGCGACATGGGAAAAGAGCCGCTATCCGAAGGGCCGCTCGGTGAACGGTCGCAACTTCGTTCACATCCTCGACGACCTGAAGGACCACCGTGCCGACCGGAGGGCCGGGCTCGACTACATGCTCGAACCGCTCGAGAACATCGGGCTGGAAACCTGGAACGATGGCTTGGCGCAGTTCATCCGAACCTTCGCCAGGAGCCGCGGGCTGGAGGTTCCAGAACTGAAATAGGCGCGGATTTTGGGGGCAGTCACGAATGGCACTAAGTTGAGACGCTTCGCACGTGTCTTCGGCTTTTTCCGTGTCCGGCATGAGTTACAAACGACAAATGACGAATTCCCAGATATCGTTTTGGCGTACAATCCCGGTTGTGACCGTTGCTGGATTCCGGAGCAGTCGCGGCAGACAGGGCGAGGTTTACATAAAACCGCATATCGGAAGCTGGGTCAGCCATCACAGCCGGGTTCCGATCCCAAGAATGCAGCTTGTTCGGACTTCCACGTGAACGGCCTGATCAAGGAACTGGCTCGCGAAAAACTGTCGCAGCCGTGAACAAAGGAAGGCCTTCCGATTCCTGGGAGCGCCGGCGCTCCCAGGAATCAATATAGCGACGAGCAGAGCAGGAGCGGTATGAATCAAACAGCGGCACCACTGGTTGTCCTGGCCCTCTTGGTTGGTGTCGTTGCGCCGCGTGCATGGACGCAGGGCAGGGATCGGCTCTCTGTTCAGATCGAAAAACTCGATCCCGGCGTTCTGTCGGATCTGGCGGAGCAACTCTCGCAAATGCTGGCCAACCATGCCCGGGAGGGGATCGAGGCCGCGAACCGCCGTTCTTCCCTGCAGTGGCGGCAGATCTCGAACCGCGCGGAATGGGAGGCTTTCAGGCGCGAGCGGCTGGATGCTCTGCAGGCCTCCCTCGGCCATTTCCCGGAGGTCCCCCGGGATCTGCACGTTCGCATCACCAGGACCGTACCGGGCGACGGGTTCGCGATTGAAAACCTCGTCTTTGAAAGCAGACCCGGTCTGTGGATCACGGCTAATCTCTATCGCCCGGAACCGCTGCGCCCGTCCAGGCCGGGGATTCTGCTCTGCCACAGTCATCACAACCCCAAGACGCAGGGGGAACTGCAGGACATGGGGATGACTTGGGCCCGGCTCGGGTGCCTGGTGCTGGTCATAGACCAGCTCGGCCATGGGGAGCGGCGCCAGCATCCCTTCGTTTCAGCCCGGGACTATGCGGGGGAGTTTCCTGTCGGGAGACAGGACTATCACTTCCGGTACAACACGGGCATTCAACTGCAACTGATCGGGGACAGTCTCATCGGCTGGATGGTCTGGGACCTGCGGCGCGGCGTGGACCTGTTGCTGTCGCGACAGGGGATCGATCCGAAGCGGATCGTCCTGATGGGGTCTGTCGCCGGCGGCGGGGACCCCGCGGCGGTAGCCGCGTCCCTGGATAACCGGATCGCTGCGGCCGTCCCTTTCAATTTCGGCGGACCTCAGCCCGAGACGCCTTACCCACTCGCCGCGGATGCCGAGAACACCTTCAATTATGCGGGCACCGGCGACTGGGAATCGACGCGCAACCTGCGGCTTTCCTGCCGGGACGGTTTTCTCCCGTGGGTCATCGTGGGGGGGATCGCTCCGCGATACCTCGTCTATGCCCACGAGTTCAGCTGGGACCAGGAACACGATCCTGTGTGGAAACGGCTGCAGAGGATCTATGCGGATTTTTATGGGACGCCCGATTCCCTCGACTATACGAACGGCTTTGGCGTCCTGCAGGGGACGCCGCCCGATGCTTCGCACTGCAACAACATCGGCGTGCCCCATCGTCAGCGCATCCACGCGGCAGTGAGACGCTGGTTCAATATTCCGGGCAGCAAGGCAGATGAATATCAAAAGCGCCTCCCGGCTGAGGAGTTGACCTGCATGACGAATATGCTGGTCCGTGAGCTCAAGCCGCAGTCGCTGAATACGCTCGCGCTTCAGCTCGGTCATGAAAGATCGCTGCAGCACCGCAACAGATTGAGCCACCTCACGCTTGCATTGCAGGTCAAACAACTCCAAATGGAGTGGCAATCCCTCCTGGGAACCGTTCAGCCAGCTCCGGGGCGGGTGATGCGCTCGAGTAAGAGTGACAGGGAGGGTTTGCAGATCGAGCAGTTTGCCCTCGAGACCGAGCCGGGCATCATGGTTCCTATGGTCATCCTGCAATTCGGCAGACGGGAGGCGCCGAGGCCGGTCGTCCTTGGGCTGGCCCAGTCAGGTAAAGCCCTGTTCCTGCGGGAGCGGGCGGCGGCAATAGCGGAGCTGTTACAGGGTGGCGCTGCTGTCTGCCTGCCTGACCTGCGAGGGACGGGTGAAACGAGTCCCGGCAAGTCCCGTGGCCGCGACAGTGCGGTGACCTCCATTGCGGCGACGGAACTCATGTTGGGCGAGACCCTGGTGGGGGCGCGCCTGCGTGATGTCCGAAGCGTCCTCCAGTTTTTGCGCGGCCGTGCGGATCTGGATGCCGGCCGGATCGCCGTGTGGGGCGATTCCTTCGCTCCCGCGAATCCCCCTGCGCGGGATTTGCGGATTCCTCTCGGAATCGCTGAAGAGCCTGCCTTGTCCGAGCCGGCCGGAGCGTTGCTGGCGCTGTTGGCCGCTCTTTATGAGAAGGACGTGCGCGCAGTGTACGTTCGCGGCGGCCTGACAGGTTTCGAATCGGTGCTGCACAGCCAGTTCTGTTACCTGCCGTACGACGTGGTTATCCCCGGCGTACTGACCGCCGGAGATTTGTGCGACGTCGCAGCGGCCCTGGCGCCGAGGCCGGTGAGACTGGAAGGGCTGGTCGATGGTCTGAATCGCCGTGCTGATTTAAAGACGATCGCGTCCGAATACGAACCAGCCCGCCAGGCCTACAAGGCTGCAGCGGCTGCCGGGAATCTGATCATGGGCGACCCTACCGATGAGGTTGCCGTCGCCCGGTGGCTTATAAATAGCCTCAAATCCACCGGTCTCGGGGGCGCTGTCGTCGCGCCGGCTCAACACTAAGGGCTCGCGCAAGAATTAATTGGCATTTTGGCGCGAGCGCCGGGTGGGCAGATGCGAGGCGCCGCGACGCAGGCGATGTCGGTGTACATCGTCGAGGAGC